>Ga0082335_1000381_pt1 | contig 114592 bp, 114 predicted proteins | sample Subgrocontami58m_FD_72375 | JGI IMG/M metagenome (GOLD analysis project Ga0082335, IMG submission 72375) | Subsurface groundwater microbial communities from S. Glens Falls, New York, USA - GMW37 contaminated, 5.8 m (SPADES assembly) (version 2) ... | reverse complement strand
TGAGCTGGTGGTGTATTCCGGCCGGAAAGAGGAGCTGATCCGACCGGCCATCCAGGCGGCCGAGAAGGCGCTGAACGTGAAGGTCACCCTCTTCACCGCCGGGGCGGGCGAACTGGCCCGGCGCATTGAGCTTGAGAAGGCCAGCCCCAGGGGAGACGTCTTCATCGGGACGACCGCCGGCTTCGCCGAGTTGATGCGGGAGAAGGGCCTGCTGGACACGTTCACCTCGCCCCTCCTGAAGGAGATTCCGGCCGAGTTCCGCTCGCCCGACAATAGTTGGGTCCCCATCACCGCCCGGGTGCGGGTGCTGATGTACAACTCGAACCTCGTCAAGCCGCAGGAGGCCCCCAGGTCCTACTTCGAGCTCACCGACCCAAAATGGAAGGGCAAGATCGCCATCGCGTCCATGGGCGAGCGAACCACGGTGGGCTGGCTGGCGGCTATCCTGGCCGTGAAGGGAGAGGAGTTCACGAAGAAGTACGTGGCCGACCTCAGGGCCAATGGCCTGAAGGTCCTCAAGAACAACACCGAGGTCCGGAAGGCGGTGGCCGGCGGGGAGTACGCCGTGGGCATCACCAACCACTATTACTACCTGCTCCAGCTCCAGTCGGACGCCAAGAGTCCCCTCGGCATCGTGTATCCCGATCAGGGGCCAGCTGACATGGGCACGCCGGTCTTCTCCATCACTGCCGCGCTGATCAAGGGGGCGAAGAATGCCGAAACCGGCCGCTCCTTCCTGGAGTTCCTCCTCAAACCCGAGGGGAATCGCCATCTGGTGGAGGGCGAGTTCGAGATCCCCCTGATCCCCGGTCTCCATCTGCCTGGGGCCGACAAGGGGATCAAGGGGCTGGGACAATTCAAGCGGCCCTCCCTGACCCAGGCACAGATCGCTGACCTGGAGCCCAAGGTGGAACGCCTCTTCGGCAGCGCTCTGACCCCGTAACCCGGATACGCCGGCAATCTCTTGGCGAATTATCCGGATTAGCCCATAGAGAGCTATGCCATCGCCCATCGCCCAGACGGTCAGATTGAGGTCCTTCCGGGACCTCGGCCTCCTCCTGCCCGTGGCGGCCCTCGTCCTGGGCCCCGTCGGCTTCCTGGCCTGGATGGGGCTGGGCGGGGGGATCGGGGATCTCGTGGCGCGTATGAACGAGCTCGGTGTCCTGGCCACGGTCGGCCGGGTCTTCCTCCTCGCCTGCTCCACCACACTCCTGGCCGCGACGATGGGCGTACCCCTGGCCTGGCTCACGGTTCGGTCGGACCTCCCCGCGCGCCGCTTCATCCGCTGGCTCGTCCCCCTGCCCCTGGCGATCCCGCCCTATATCGGGGCCATCGTGTATCAGATCGTGTTTGCGCCCGCGGGACCCCTGAACGCGTTCCTCGCCCGTACCTTCGGCTTTTCGCCGGAAACGCGAATCGTCAGCATCTACGGCGTCCCAGGGGCGGCGTGGGTCCTGAGCCTCTTCATCTTCCCGTACATCTTCCTGCTGGTTGCCGGGGGGCTCGAACGCATGAGCCCGTCCCTGGAAGAGGTCGCACGCGCTACGGGCATGTCGCGGTGGGCCGTCTTCTTCCAGGTCACGCTTCCCATGCTGCGGCCCGCCCTCTTGGGGGGCGGCCTGATGGTGTTCCTCTACGCCTGGGCCGATTTCGGCGTCGTCTCGCTCCTCCGGGTCCGGACCCTCACCACCATCGTGTTCGACTACGTGCAGGGCACGATGGACTGGACGATCCCGGCGAGTCTCTCCGTATTCCTCACCCTCATCACGACTGCGGTGCTGGCCATCCAGCTCTGGATCCTGGGGGGAGGCACCTATGCCCAGGTCACGAGCGCTTCCCGTCCCGCCCGGCCCGTGCCCGTCGGGCGCTGGCGCATCCCCGCCATGCTCTTCGGCTTCCTCGTGCTCCTGTGCGCCCTGGGCGTGCCGCTTGGCGTGCTCGCATACCAGGCCTCCCGTCTCTCAGTCCCGGCGGCGTGGAGCTTCCTCTCGCAGCAATCCTCGTTCATCAGGAACAGCGTGTGGACGGCCGCATCGGGCGCAACGGTCGCTATCTTTCTGGCGCTCGTTATCGGCTGGTTCCAGGCGCGACGCCGGATCGGTCGCGGGGTTTCGATCATGTTCCAGATCGGATATGCGATCCCGGGGACCGTGCTGGGCCTCGGGATGGTCGGCTTCTTCCAGGTGGCCCTCCCCTGGGTATACGGCAATCCCATCGTCCTGGTCCTCGGCTATCTGGTCCTGTTCGTAACGCCGGCGCTCCAGGGGGCCGGTGCAGCCCTCGCCCAGATCTCTGCGTCGCTGGAGGACGCGGCACGCGGACTCGGCCGGGGGCCGCTGGGGACGTTCTGGGAGGTGACGTTTCCGCTGGTTCGGCCGGGCCTGGTGGGGTCCTGGGTCCTGGTCTTCATCCTGTGCATGCGGGAACTGGCGGCAACCCTGATCCTTCGTCCGCCAGGCTTTGACACACTGCCCGTCCGGATCTGGATCCACACCATGGACGTGGGCCCGGTCCCCACCGCCTCCCTCCTGGCCCTGGTCCTGGTGGCCATCGTCGCTCTCCCTTGGCTGTGCCTGGTCTTCCTGGGACGGCGGGGAATACCAGTGGGGTGGTAACTCGCCAGTGGGCGAGAATGGGAAATGCAAAACCGAGAACGGACAACTCCAATGAAAAACCGACAACCGACAATGAGAAACTGGCCCAGTGTCGTTTTCGGTTGTCTGTTGTCAGTTGTCGGTTTGAAATTTTTCATTGCCTAGAAGGATAGGATGGCACCACTCATCGTCCTCGACGGAGTCTCCAAGGCGTACCAGCCCGGCGGGCCACCGGCTGTGGACGCGCTCAGCCTCAGCGTGGAGCGAGGCGAGATCCTCGCTCTGCTGGGACCAAGCGGCTGTGGCAAGACCACGACGCTCCGCCTGATCATCGGTTTCGAGGTGCCGGATGCCGGCCGCATCGAGATCGCCGGCCGGATCGTGGCCGCGGGCCGCCACTTCGTCCCGCCCGAGGCGCGGGGTGTCGGCATGGTCTTCCAGGACTACGCCCTCTTCCCCCACCTCACCGTGGCGCAGAACATCGCCTTCGGGATCCGGAACCTGCCGCCGGAGGAGCGGGCTCGCCGGACCCAGCGCGCCCTCCGGATCACCGAGATGGAGGACCTGGGGGACCGGTACCCCCACGAATTGTCGGGCGGCCAGCAGCAGCGCGTGGCCCTGGCCCGGGCCATGGCCCCAGGCTATGAGACCGTTTTGCTCGATGAGCCGCTCAGCAACCTGGACGCGGACATGCGGGCGCAACTCCGAGGACAAGTGCGGCGTGTGCTAAAGAAGACGGAACGGACGGCGATCCTGGTGACCCACGACCAGGACGAGGCATTCGAGATCGCAGACCGAGTGGGGGTACTCAATAATGGCCGGCTGGAGCAGATCGGACCACCGGAACAGATCTACCACACCCCCGCCACCCGCTTCGTCGCACATTTCGTCGGCGCCGCGGACTTCCTCCCAGGCGCCGTCCTGTGCGAGGGGATTCGCACCCAACTCGGCCTGTTCCCCAACCCGAACGGGATACCGGTCGGGACCTCGGTGGATCTCATGATCCGCCCGGACGATGTCACCATCGTGCCCGATCCGGACGGATCAGGAATCATCACGCAGCGACTCTTCCGCGGCTCGGACAATCTCTACACCCTCCGCCTTTCCTCCGACATCGAGATCCACACCAGCCAGCCGTCCACCATGGTTCTTTCGCTTGGGACGCGGGTCGCAGTCAAGGCCTCCCCCAGCCACATCGTAGCGTTCCCTGCCCTGAAATCCTCATAGGTATCTTCGGACGCCTCGGCGTCCCTGGGGGAACTTCATGGCAAGGCCTTGCTATACCCCCAGGTGTAGAAAGAGCGGATCCACGCAATTTATTCGAATACATCAGAGCCGTCCCCGGATTCTGAAGCGATGAGATCGGAGGATCTTGGGGGGAGGTCGGCGGGACAGGCCGCGTCAATCACAGGCCGGACTGCCCCGCCGCTTTCTGGTAGGCCGATGTCCGAGAAACTCAGGCGTGCTCCGCCGCCGTTTCGGCGGAGTGGAGGGTCAACAGGTCCACCACGGTCAGGACCACCCCGACCAGGAGGATCACCAAGGACCCACGTGACGGCGAACCAGAACCGCGTGTGGGCCTGGGCCGTCATGAAGCCGAGACACATCACCCGTTCGATGACAGGCTCCGGCGCGAGGTGGTCCAGCGCGCGCTCAAGGCCCTGGAGCGGGACGGCGCCATCCGGCTGGAACGCGCCCGGGTGGTGATCCTGGATCCCGGGGCCCTGAAACGTTGGAGCGAATCCACCACTTCCCCCGCTTCTTGAGCATGACCACCTGAGGAGTTCTCCTCCGCTGTCCCGTGTCGCGTCAGGGTCTTGCACCATTCCCCTCTCGCCTCGTGGCTGCCGAGTGCAGGCATGGAGCGGCATTCCATCTGCCGACCCAACGCATCCTCGCTCCGAAAACACAAAGGCACCATTCGGCGCTTCACCGAATGGTGCCACGGGGGGGTCAGCTCCTCCCGCGACGGCCGATGCCCCCGCTCACCCCGCCCGGTCTCTCGGCTGGCCGGCCGGTCCCCCGGCCTCCCCACCTGACTTCCCAGGGAGGGAAATGCCCAGGTCTTTGATTCGCTTCCGCAGGGTATTCCGATTGATGCCCAGCAGCTCGGCCGCCTTCACCTGATTTCCCCCGGCACGCCGGAGGATCAGCTCCAGAAGCGGCCGCTCCAGGCAGGCCACGAAGTGGTCGCGCAGGCGGCCGTCCAGGCTGCCCTGCAATCGCGCCAACTCGGCGCGAATCCACTCCGTCGGGAAGGTCTCCAGCCGCGCGCCGGTCTCCTGGGTCCCGGGCGCCGGCCGGAGCACGTCCGGCAGGTGGTCGGGCAGGATCAACGAAATGGTGGCCAGGGCGGCCGTCCGCTTGACGACGTTCTCCAGCTCGCGGACATTCCCCGGCCAGTGATAGGCCAGCATCAACGCCATCGCCTCCGGCGAGAACACTTTGGGGGCGATGTGCTGCTCCTGCCCAAAGGCCGTGAGGAAGTGGGTCACCAGCGGCGGGATATCCTCGCGCCGGTCGCGCAGCGGGGGAAGGTGGATGGTGACCACGTTCAGGCGGTAGAACAGATCCTCCCGGAAGGCCCGCCGGGCGGCGGCCGCCTCCAGGTCCTGGTTGGTGGCCGCCACGATGCGGACATCCACCGGGACCGAGCCTTCCCCGCCCAATCGCTCGACCTGCCGCTCCTGCAGCACCCGGAGCAGCTTGGTCTGCAGGCTCAGGTCCATGTCCCCGACCTCGTCGAGGAAGACCGTCCCGCCTTCGGCCTGCTCGAAGCGACCGCGCCGCGCCGCCACCGCCCCCGTGAAGGCCCCCTTCTCGTGGCCGAACAGCTCGCTCTCCAGGAGCTCGCGGGGGATGGCGGCGCAGTTGACCGGCACGAAGGGACGCCCCTTGCGCCGGCTGTTCTCGTGCACGGCCCGGGCAATCAGCTCTTTCCCGGTGCCGCTCTCCCCCCGGAGCAGGACCGTGAGGTCGGTCCCGGCCACCTTCCCCACCGCCTTGAAGATCTGCTGCATGGCCGGGCTGGCACCCACGATGCCGCCGAGGTCGAAGCGCTCTTCCACTGTCTGCCGGAGGCGGGCCACCTCGCGGGCGAGGGCCTGGGCCTCCAGCGCCTTTTCCACGACGAGGAGCACCTCGTCCATGTCGAAGGGCTTCCCGATGTAATCGTACGCCCCCAGCCTCATGGCCTCCACGGCCACCTGCAGCGTCCCGTAGGCGGTCATCATAATGACGGGCAGATCCGGCCGGCGCTTCCGGATCTCGCGCAGCACGTCCAGGCCGTCCCGCCCCGGCAGCCGCACGTCCAGGAGCGCCAGGTCCACGCCGGGTTCCTCGGCCGCCTGCAGGCCGGTGGGGCCGTCTGCCGCCAGATCCACCCGGTAGTTGGCGCGCTCCAGGGCCTTGCGGAGCGCCCAGCGCACGCTCTCCTCATCGTCTACGACGAGAATCCGCCTGCCCGTCATGCGCGTGTCCCCTGGTCATCCGTGGCGAGCGGCAGCAGGACTCGGAAGGTGGTTCCCTGCCCCATCTGGCTCTGGACCTCGACCGCGCCCCCGTGCTCTTCCACGATGCGCAGGGAGATGGACAACCCCAGGCCCGTTCCCCCGTCCTTGGTCGTGAAGAACGGGTTGAAGAGCTGCTGCTGCACCTCCGGAGGGATGCCCGGTCCCCGGTCCCCGATCTCCACCACGGCGGCTGCCCGACCGCCGCACTGCGGGGCCAGGCGCTCGAACCGGGTACGCACGGCTAACTCCCCACCCGCGCCCGCCATGGCCTCCGCCCCGTTCCGGATCAGGTTGAGAAACACCTGGAGAAGCCGATCTGGGTCGCCCGCCACCGCGGGCACCTCGGGATCGTACTTCCGCACCGCGCCCACGCCACCCGCCTGCAGCGCGGACTCTTCCAGGCGCAGGGCCTCGTCCACGATCTGGTTCACGTTGCACGACCGCAACCGCAGCGGGCGCCCTCCGGCAAAGGCCAGCAGGCTGTCCACGATCCGGTTCAGGCGGTCCACCTGGCGGATGATGATGCCCGTGAACTCCTGCAGGTGGGGGGGAAAGCCCGCTTCCCGCTCCATCAGTTGCGCGGCCGCCCGCACGCCCACCAGCGGATTCCGCACCTCATGGGCGACGCCGGCCGCCAGCACGCCCAGCGCCGCCAGCCGCTCGGATCGCCGCACCAGTTCCTCCAGGTCCCGCACCCGGGACAGATCGCGCAGGATCAGCACCACACCGCGGCTCTCCCCGCGCGGGTTGCTGACCAGCGAGGCAACGGCGCTCACGAACAGGCGGGCCCCGTCCGCCCGGGTCATGGTGGCATCGAAGTCGGCGTGGCTGCGTCCCTGGTCCACAGTCTTCGCCACCAGGCTCGCCAACGGCGCCGGCGGCGGGAAGACCTCCCCGATGGCCCGCCCCGCGACCTGGGATCCCGAGAACCCGGTGAGTTCCTCGGCCGCCTGGTTCAGCACCAGGATGCGGCCCTCGGGATCCAGGATGATCACGCTGTCCTGCAGGCTGGAGAGCAGGTCCTCGTAGTACGCCCGGAGCGCCTGCAGCGCGGCCGAAAGCTCGGCATTGGCCTGCTCCAGCGAGGCGACCTGCTCCAGCAATCGCGACTTCTCCGTGTCAACGTCTCGTCTCTTCATTTCGGATTGCGAATTTCGGATTTCGAATTTGCTCCCCGCACCCCCGGATCGTTCGACATCCGAAATTCGACATTCGAAATTCGGACGCGGTCGGGCTCCGTGTGCGCGCGGCTCCTTGATATTCGCCGCGCCCTCCCGTATGATGCCGGCGGGATTCGAGTGAAGTCCCGGGAGGAGTTACGGCCATGACGGCTTCACGGATCGAGACCTTGAAACAGATGCTGGTACAGGAGCCGAAGGATGGGACGCTTCATTATATGCTGGGGAACGAATACTTCAAGGGGCAAATGTATGACGAGGCGGTGGCGGCGTTTCGCCAGTATCTGAGGCTGTCGGACGACGAGGGCGCCGTCTACCGGTTGATGGCCCAGTCGCTGGAGGGGTTGGGACGAGTGGAAGAGGCACGGCAGGCGTATCGGGACGGCCTGGCCGCGGCCACGCGGCACGGCCACCAACCCATGGTCGAGGAGTACACCCAAGCGCTGAAAGACTTGGAGTAAGAAATGACGGCCCGAAGATCTGGCCTCTCCGCGGCCACCATGAGGCTGACGAACCCCTCGAGCGACTTTCCCACGAGGGCGATCCGACGGCTGTCCACTCCCAGCCACTGCTCGACAGCCCTAGACGGTAGAACCGTAGCGTCTCGCAGCTCAGCGTCGTGAAATATCTTCGAAGGATCCTGCAGGTGTCAAGCAATCCCTGCAGAGTACCCTGAGAGCGCTGGGCTCCTACCCTGTTTCCCCAGGACGCTGCTGTACCGTTCGGCCAGGCGCCTCCACCGCCTTGACAATCCTCGGAAGCACATGCTACACAGGGCGGGCGTTGTGCTCGCTGCGGACCATCCACTCCGGATCATGAGCCATCCACTGGACTCCATCTTCTGCCCCCGAAGCGTGGCCGTCATCGGCGCGTCCAACGCGCCGGAGAAGTACGGCTACATCATCCTGAAGAACCTCCTCGAGGCCGGCTTCGCCGGGAGCGTGTATCCCGTCAATCCCAAGGCGACCGAGATCCTCGGCCGCCCCTGCACCCGGAGCATCGCCGACCTGCCGCCCGGGGTGGACCTGGCGGTGATCATCATCCCGGCCCGGGCGGTGCCCCAGGCGGTGGCCGACTGCGGGCAGCGTGGGATCAAGGCGGCCATCATCATCAGCGGCGGCTTCGCCGAGTCGGGTGAGGCCGGAGCGGCCCTCCAGCGCGAGGTCGTGGAGGCCGCCCGGCGCTCCGGCGTCCGGGTCGTCGGCCCCAACTGCCAGGGGGTGAACAACCCGCACCACGGGCTGTGCGCGTCCTGGCCCCTCCTCACAGAGCAGGGCGAGATCGCCGTGATCTCCCAGAGCGGAACGGTGGGTGCGGCCCTGATGGACTGGGCGTCGCAGGAGCGGCTGGGCTGCTCCGCCTTCGTGAGCCTGGGGAACCGTTGCGACGTGGACGAGACAGACCTGATCGACTACCTGGCCCAGGACGCGAACACGCGCGCCATCGCCGCCTACCTCGAAGGGGTCAAGGACCTCGCGCGCTTTCGCGAGGTGGTGTCCCGCTGCGGGAAACCCATCGTGATCCTGAAATCGGGTCGCACCGTGGAGGGGAGGCGGGCCGCCGAATCCCACACGCGGTCGCTGGCCGGCCGGGATGAGCTGTACACCGCGCTGTTCCGGCAGCTCCGGATTCACCGGGTGGACTCCCTGGAGGAACTCTACGACGCCGCCAAGGCGCTGGCCTATCTGCCGAAGCCGGGCGGGCGACGCATCCTGACGATCACCAGCTCGGGCGGCTCGGGGATCCTGGCCACCGATTGGGCCGAGTGGTCCGGCCTCCAGGTCGCCCCGCTCCCCGGCCCCGTCGCCGAGACCCTCCGCGGGCTGCTGCCGACCCACTGCATCGTCGCCAACCCGCTGGACCTGACGGGCGACGGCACGGCCGCCCTCTACCGGAAGGTGGTGGAGGCCACGGCGCCCCACTTCGACTACCAAGTCATCATCTTCGGGGATCCCATCCTCCAGGCGGCCGACGTGGTGACCCCCGGGGCGCCGCAGCTCGTGATCTTCCTGGGCGGGGCAGAGGTCGAGCGGCAGGAACGCGCGCGGATGCATCAGAAGAAGGTGCCCGTCTTCCCCACGCCCGAGCGGGGGGTCCGCGCCCTGGCGCGCCTGTTCGCCTTCAACGGGGTGGCCGCGTGACAACGCCGCCCGCCGGCGACCGGACCCGCTGGCTGCCCGAGCCCGAGGCGCTGCGCCTGCTGGCGGACTACAATCTCCCCGTGATCGCGCATCACCTGGCGGCGACCCCCGAGGAGGCGGCGCAGGCGGCGCGCGACCTGGGATGCCCCGTCGTGCTGAAGGTCGTCTCCCCCGAAATTCCGCACAAGAGCGACGTCGGCGGCGTGCGCCTGAACGTCGCCACGCCGGAGGACGCCGCGGCCGCCTTCACCGCCATCCAAACCCAGGTCAGGTCTCACGTTTCACGTTTCACGCTGCACGGCATCCTGGTAGCAAAAATGGCCGCCCCCGGCACCGAGGTCATCGTGGGCATGGTCCGCGACCCCCAGTTCGGGCCGGCCGTGATGGTGGGCCTGGGCGGCATCTTCGTCGAGTTGTACAAGGACGTGGCCTTCCGCCTCCCGCCGCTGAGTCCGGCCGAGGCCCGGGCCATGCTGGGGGAACTGAAGGCCGCCCCGCTCCTCACCGGCTACCGGGGCCAGCCCGCGCGCGATGTGGACGCCCTGGCCGCCTGTGCCTGCACGGTGGCCCGGATCGCCGCAGAGCATCCCGAGATCCAGGAGATCGACCTGAACCCCATCATCGCCCGCGAGCGGGGCTGCATGATCGTGGACGCCAAGATCCTGGTGCACGAGTGACACCCACAGGAGGGAGGCAAGGCATGCGCGTATTCAAGCTGCTGGTCCTGGCTGGGCTGCTGATGATGCCGCAGGGGTGCGTGGTGATGGCGGTGGGCGCGGTGGCGGCCGCAGCCGCCGGGGTGACCTACACGGTTCTGGGGACCGCCGAGAAGACGTTCAACGAGGAGTACGACGCGGTCGTGACCGCCCTGCAGAAGGCCCTGGTCAACCTGGATATCAAGACCGGCGACACCCGGAAGACCGAGGAGAACGGCAAGGTCGTCTCGACGGAGATCCAGGCCTTCGCCCGGGACCTGACCATCACCATCAGCATCGAGCGGATCACCGACAAGGCCACGCGCGTGGTCGTGGATGCGTCCAAGAAATACGTCGTCAAGGATTCGGCCACGGCCGGCGAGATCCTGATCCAGACGACCAACAACCTGCCCAAGAAGTCCTAGCCCCGGATGGGCGCCATTGGGGAGGGGGGCGCGGCGATCCCGCCCCGGCTCCACTACGCCTGGATCATCGTCGGGCTGGGACACCTGAACGTCCTCTGCGCCCTGGGCTTCGCCCGGTTCGGATACACCATGATCCTGCCGGGTATGAAGGAGGGGCTGCAGCTCACCTATGCCGAGACTGGGTGGCTGGCCACGGGCAATTTCGTCGGCTACCTGGTTGCCTCCCTGATCGCGGGGCTGATGGCCTCGCGCTGGCCGCCGCGCCGCCTGATCCTCATTGCCCTCTCGTGCCTGGTGATCGGGTTGGGCGCCACCTCGCTGGTTGCGGGGTTCCCGTCGGCGCTCGCTGCGCGAACCTTCACCGGGCTGGCCAGCGGCGCCGTCTACATCCCGGCCATGGCGCTTCCCACGCTGTGGTTTGCTCCCCACCGGCGCGGGCTGGGCGCCGGGATCCAGACTGGCGGATCGGGGCTGGGCCTGGTTCTGAGCGGCCTCCTGATCCCGGTGATCCTCCGGCGGTCCGGGCCCGAGGGATGGCGCCACTCGTGGCTGCTTCTCGCGATCCTCGTGGGGGTTGTCTGGCTGCTGGTGCTGGCGCTCCTTCGCAACCGGCCGGAGGAGATCGGCCAACGCCCGTACGGGGCCAGCGGAGTCCCTCCCCCCCCATCGGCTGGCCCGGCCCGCTGGCGCGAGGTCTTCGCGAACCCCGGCCTCTGGGTCCTGGGAGCGATCTACGCCTGCTTCGGCTTCTCCTACGTGATCTATGCCACCTTCTTCGCGGCCTACCTGGTGAAGGAGGGGGGCCTCTCGTCCGCAGCCGCGGGGCAGCTCTGGGGCCTGATCGGGGTCCTGAGCATTCCCAGCGGCATCCTCTGGGGCGCTCTGGCCGACCGGATCGGGAAGCGGTTCGGCCTGGCCATCGTCTTCGGGCTGCACGCGGCCTGCTTCGCCACCTTCGCCCTTGCCCGGGGCGCGCCCGGCTTCCTGGCCTCTGCAATCCTCTTCGGGCTCACCGCCTGGAGCATCCCGGCGATCATGGCGGCCGCGGTCGGCGATTACGCGCGGACCTCCCTGGCGGCCGCGGCCCTCGGGTTCATCACGATCATCTTCGGCGTGGGGCAGGCCATTGGCCCGCCCATCGCCGGCGGCCTGGCCGACTGGACCCAGTCCTTCTCGGGTGCGTTTCTGCTCGCCAGCGCGGTGGCCCTGGTCGGGTGTCTGGGTGCCTTGTTCCTGCGCCCCGCGGTCCGGCTGACGCCGTGATCCGACCCAAGCAGTCCGCTTGAACCGCCAAGCCGCCATGGACGCCAAGAATCCCCCTATTCAGTTTCTGAGAGGGCAAACGCTGAAAGGTGCCCCGGAAAAGTTTGATCGGGTCTGGCGATGAATTGATTAGGCTTGGCGCACCTTGGCGTTCTTGGCGATCTTGGCGGTGAAATATTTGGATCAGTGGAGGCGGACTCAGGCGAAGGCGCGTGGGAAGAGGCGGCGGGCGTTTTCGGTGGTGATCCGGGCGATCTCCTCCGGCGTGACTCCCTTCAGGCCGGCCACGGCCTCGCACGCGACGGTCACGTTCTTCGGCTCGTTCCGCGCGGCGGGATCGGGCCCGAGCACGGGGGAGTCCGTCTCGAGGAGGAGGCACTCCAGGGGCAGGTGCCGGACCAGCTTCTGCTTCTGCGCCGAACGTACTACGGAGGGAGGGATGGAAAAGAAGTAACCGGCCTTGACACCCTCCAGCGCGGTCGCGGCCTTGCCGTCAAAGGCGTGCAGGAGGACGTGCCGCGCCCCCCGCTCCCTCAGGAAGGCGATGGTGTGGCGTCCGGCCGAGCGGGAATGGACGTTCAAGGGAAGCACCAGCTCGTTGGACACCGGCACGAACTTCCCCAGGATCTCCTCCTGGACCTTCCACTCGGCCTCGTCTTTGACCACCCAGTGATCGAGTCCCACCTCCCCCACTGCGACCAGGCGGTCGGCATGCGCCCGGATGAAGGCCACGACGGCGTCCGCTGCCGTCGGATCCAGGATGGTTGGATAGAGACCGGCGGCCGGCTTGATCAGAGGGTGCCGGTCCGCGAGGGCGAGGATTTCTTGCGCCTCCTCCAGGGTCTCTCCCACGGCCACGATGCCGCGTACGCCCACGGCATCGGCCCTCGCCAGCACCGCAGGAAGGTCCTGGGCGAAATCCGCCGACGCCAGGTGGGCATGGGCATCGAATAACTCCATGGCTCCCGTGCTCCTCAGCTCCTCAGCTCCTCAGCTCCCCTGCCAGCTCTTCCGCGCGCTCCACCAGGCCCCGGATCTCGTCGAGGCCCTTCTGCCAGAAGGCCGGGTCGTGGAAATCCACGCCGAGGGTTCTGAGCAGGGAGGCGGGCGAATCGGAGCCCCCCGCCTCCAGCAGGCCAATGTACCGCGACACGAAGGGAGCCCCCTCCTCCTTGTACTGCCGGTACAGCGACAGCGTGAGGAGTTCACCGAACACGTAGCTGTAACAGTAGAACCGGGTATGGATGAAGTGCGGGATGTAGGACCATCCCCACCGGTAGCCGTTCGTCATCTCCACCGCGTCCCCGTAATACGGGCGGTTCGCCTCGATCCAGGCCTCACAGATGGCCTCTGTCGTGAGGCGCCCCTTCCCCCGTCGCTCGAAGATCGTCTGCTCGAAGCGCGTGAGCACGTTCTGGCGGAACACCGTGCCGAAGGTATCCTCGATCTTGCCGCAGATCAGGGCGAGCTGCACCTGGGGATCCTTCTGCGTCCGGACCAGGTGATCGAACACCAGGAACTCCGCGAACACCGAAGCCGTCTCGGCCGTGGTGAGCGGCGCGTCGTAGTTGAGCAGTGTCTGCGTACGCGCCAGAGAGGCGTGCAGCCCGTGTCCCAGCTCGTGCGCCAGGGTCACGACGTCCCGCAGGTTGTCCGTGTAATTGCAGAGGATGTACGGGTGCAGCCCCGGCGTGGTGGATGCGCAGAAGGCGCCGCCCCGTTTCCCCTGGCGCACTTCCGCGTCGATCCAGCGCCCCTCGAAGAACTGCCGGGCAATCAGCCTGAAGCTGGGTGAGAACGCATCGAACGCCTCCAGGACTATGTCCCGGGCTCGGTCAAAGGGACACGCCGGGAGCGCATCGCTCACCGGCGCATACTGATCGAAGAGGGCCAGCCCGGGGAGGCCCAGCAGCCGCGCCTTCACCCGAAAGTACCGATGGGCGATGCCGTAGTGCGCTTCGGTCGCGGCCATCATCTGCTCGACCGCCTGCGGGTCAATCTCATTTTCCAGGTGGCGCTCCGCCATGGGGTGGTGAAAGCCCCGCAGCCGGTCCATGGTCAGATGGTCCTGAACCAGAGTCTCGTAGGTGGAGGTGAGCACCAGGTCGTGCTTCGACAGCACTTCGAACAGCGTGGTATAGGCGCGTCGCCGCACTTCCCGCTCTTTGTGGTAAACCAGGGCCAGGACCTCGCTCATGGTGAGCACGTCAGTTTTGCCGTTCCGGTCCATGGGGAAGCGGAGGCTCGTCGTCAGCTCGGTGAATATGCGTGCGAATGCCCGCCGCCCGGTGTTGTCCCGCTCGTTGAGAAGCCGCTCCTCCGGCTCCGAGAGTTTGTGAGGTCGCCAGCGTCGCGCCTGTCGAAGGTAGTGGTGATATCCGGCCAGGATCGGATGGTCGAGCAGACGCGCGGCCGCTTCGTCAGACAGGTCCATCCATTCCAGATCGAAAAACAGGACGAGGTTGCTGATCTCGGTCGCCGCCAGCTCAACCCGTTCCTTGAGGTCCCGGCACTCCGGCCGTGCGGTATCCGAGGCGTACAGCAGGTCGGCAAAGACGATAACCCGTTTCAGTTCCCCCTCGAGCCCCTCCAACTCGGCGACGGCCGCCAGGAGGTGCTCGGGATCCGGCCCGCCGGGGACGCGGATCGTGTCTCGATACCGCTGGGCAAAGGCCTGCGCCCGGGCCAGGCAGTCCGCCAGGGTGGCCTGGATGCGGGGATCGTCATGAGCGGCAAACAGGTCGCCGAGATCCCAACGGACCCCCGCGGCGCTGAATGTTTGCGTGGTCACGGTTTGTTCCTTGGGTGACTGTCGGCAGATGGCGGAAAAGACGAAGCGCCGTCATTCTATTGGGGGATGTTCCGAAAGGCAACCGATGATCCGGCCTTCTGTTGTGGCGGCAAGGATTGTCAAGCTGAGGCAGAGTTGCTTATCGCTGAGAGACACACAGACCGGAGTTACCGAGTGTCAGAAGCGGGCGGCAGGGCATGGGGCCTTGCAGAAGGAGAACAAAGAGGCAACGTCCCCTCCAATTAGAGTCCTATGAGCTCTGTACATCTTGGCGTCTTTTCGAGAATCCTCGCCTCCTCGATGCACCACTCCGAATATTGCTTCGGATTCCGTTCGAGCTCCTCGAGAAATGCTTTCCACTCCATCCACCGCACCGCCTCTACTTCATCCGGATTGATCACCGGCTCATGCTCGACAATGCCCACCAAGATTGGGCAAGTCTCGTTCTCCATCATGCCGTCCTTCGTGAAGCAGTAGCGGTAAGGGGCCACTTCTTCAAGGAGCGTCGGGTCAAGTCCCAATTCGTACTTGAGTCTGCGCCGGGCGGCGTCGAGGTTGGATTCGCCGAGGCCTGGATGGCCACAACAGCTGTTGGACCACATGAGGGGCCAGGTGTTTTTCCTGCCGCTCCTCTGCTGGAGCAATACCTGCTTGTCGCTCGCGCGAAAAATAAAAGAGGAAAAAGCCCGATGCAACGGCGTTCTTGCTCGGTGCACCTCGCCCTTGGGCATGGTGCCCAGTATTTTATTCTGGTCGTCCACCAAGACAACTAATTCCTGCGTCATATGCGCGGCGGATACACTTTATGCCTCTTCCGGCTTTACCGTGGGTGGTCCTTGGCTCCTGTCGTGCTCAGCGGTTTCGGGCCGGACACCGGCCCCCGTCCTCAGCACTGCGCAGCCCCGCCATTTCTCTTGAGGCCTTCCCCCGCAGGTGATGGAATTTGCTTTTGGGCCGCCCGGCCCACCTGGGAGCACGCGATCAGCGCAGGGCCCGACCACGCCGAGACGGGGCGGAGCATACCGCAGCCGGGTGGCGCGGTGTCAAGCGAAAACTGGTCGGCCGAGAGGTGGCGGGGGCGACGGTTCGATGAAGGCGATGATCCGCCCCAGATCGTAGGAATGTGAGGGGGCTGAAGATAGACAGGCCGCCGCCAGGCGCTCCACCGACGTCCATCTCCGTGCCCAACATCGGAGGGCGTAGGAACAGGATGGCCAATTCTCATCCGGTTTTGTGGCGGGATATGGTATCGTATGAGGAACCCTCTGGGAGAGGACAGCGTGAGAGGAGGATGGTGGGCGACATTCCTGATCAGCTGCGTAGGATACTGAAGCGGGTCAGCCGGTCTTTCTTTCTGACCCTGGCCGTCCTCCCTCCGCCCCTGCGGAGGCCCGTGGGCCTGGCGTACCTCCTGGCGCGGGCGGCCGACACGATCGCCGACACGCGCCTCATCCCGCGGACCGATCGGCTTCGCTATCTGGACCTCTTCCGGCAGGAGCTCGACCTTCCGGTCACCTCCCGCCTCACCGAGGTCTCGCAGGCGCTCACGGGGCCGCAGCGGGTCCCGGCTGAGCGGGAACTGCTGCTGCGTCTCCCGGAGTGCTTCGCGCTCTTCCGTGGCCTGCCGGAAGAGGATCGCCTGCGCATTCGGAGCCTCCTGCTGACGCTCACCCACGGCATGCAGCATGACCTGCGCACCTTCCCCGGAGAGAACGAGGGCAGGCTGGTCGCCCTGGAGACCCGCCCTGACTTGGACCGGTACACCTATTACGCGGCGGGCTGTGTGGGGGAGTTCTGGACGGACATGGTCATGGCGCACTGCCCCGCTTTGCGGGACTGGGATGCGGCCACCATGCGGCGTCGAGGCGTCCGCCTCGGCCAGGGCCTCCAGATGACGAACGTGCTCCGCGATCTGGCCCAGGATTTCCGGATCGGGCGGTGCTACCTGCCCCGGCAGGACCTCGCGGCCCTGGGCCTGACGCCCGAGGACCTCCTCGATCCCGCGGCCATCCAGCGACTCCGCCCGCTGCTGCATGACCTGCTGGCACTCACCCTGTCGCACTACGCCGAGGGGTGGGCCTACATCCCGGCGATCCCTCCGAGCGAGATCCGGCTGCGGCTCGCCTGCGCCTGGCCCCTGCTCATCGGACTCCGCACGCTCGATCGGGTCCAGCAGGCCCGCGACCTGCTCGACCCCCGGGTGACCGTGAAGATCTCCCGGCCGGCGGTCTACGGGATCCTCGTTGGTTCCGCCGCGCTCGCCTGGTCGGATGGCGGCATGGACCGATACTACCGGGCGGTGCGGAGCCGAGTCGGGAGGGCCCTGACGCCGGCCAGCTGAGAGTCGAGTCGCAATGACGGAGGAGGCAAGGCCGGACCGTGTGCGCGCCCACGTCTGGGTGTCAGGCCACGTCCAGGGGGTTTCCTTCCGCGCCTACGCCGAGGACGAGGTCGCCTTTCGCGAGGTGGCGGGCTGGATTCGGAACGCGGCCGACGGCCGCGTCGAGGCGGTGTTCGAGGGGGAGCGGGCGTCGGTCGAGGCCATGATCCGGTGGTGTCATCGGGGGTCGCCCGCCTCCCAGGTCACGGGCGTGGAGGTCGCGTGGGAGACGCCCCGGGGAGAGCGCGGCTTTCGCGTCCGCTCCTGATCTGAGAGATGGAGAGAAAGGTGTCTCCTGCTGTCCAGCCGCCCCGGATCACCGGCATCCTCGAGACGGTCCTGTACGTGGCCGACATCGACCGCGCGGAGCGGTTCTACCGCGATGTCATGGGCATGCAGCAGATCGGGAAGGAGCCGGGGCGGCACGTCTTCTTCCGGGTCGGGTCCGGGGTGCTTCTCCTCTTCCGCGCGGAAACCACCCGGCGAGCCGGGTCCCTTCCTCCGCACGGAGCGAACGGGGAGATCCATGTGTGCTTCACCACCGCTCCGGCCGAGTACGAGGCCTGGAAGAAGCGAATCGAGGATCACGGCGTCGCCATCGAGCAGGAGACCGAGTGGCCGGGCGGCCACTCCTTCTATTTCCGCGATCCGGACGGGAACCTCCTGGAGCTTGCCAACGCCGACATCTGGCCCGGGTGATCCTGCCAGCGCCTCCGATCCGGACGCACTTCGCCCCCGCGAGGCCACGACCTCTCCGGAGGAAGCGAGCGTCTGCCCCAGGTGATTCATGGGCGTTGACCCGACGGCGGGTAAACTCCTTGACTTCCGCGAACCCCCTGGGGTATAGGCAAGGGGCGCCGCGACCCAGCGTGGGCGCTCCTGCCTTTCCCGGTCGCAGGACCCGTCGCCCACATCCCACCATGCACTCCTGGGGTCCGGCCTGCAGCAGACAACGCGCCACCGCGACAGTCAAGGGGGAGTGTCCATGTTGATGAACCACTCCAGGGCCCAGCGTCTCATGGCCGAGCAGGGGCTCGACGCCTTGTTCCTCCGCAACGCCCTCAACGTTACCTACGCCAGCGACTTCCACAACGCGGGTGCCAGCCTGGCGACCCGACCGTTCGCCGCCGTCGTCTTCCGCGACGTTGCCGTGGAACCCTTCCTGGTGGTCCCCTCGGTGGACTTCCGTCTGGCCAAGCACATGAGCTGGATCCAGGACGTCCGCGCCTATATCCGCGCGGAGAAGGCCAGCGATCGGGATCGGGAGTTCTATCCTGACTTCTTCGCCGCGGTCCGGGCCGGCTTTCAGGACCGGAAGGCCGCTGGCCTTCGCCTGGGCTACGAGGAGACCTTCCTGCCCGCCCCGTTCTTCGACCAATTGCGCGCCGCCCTGCCGGGTTGTACCTGGGTTCCCGCATCCGACCTGATCGGGCGGATCCGCGCCGTCAAGACGCCCGAGGAGATCGTCAACCTCAAACGGGCGGCGGAGATCACGGTCAAGGCGCACGAGAGCTTCCGCCAGGCGATCACCGTGGGGGCCACCGAGCGCGACCTGGCCCTGGCCGCCCAGTTCACCATGCTGCGCGAGGGAGCGGAAAAGGTCGGGTTCATCTACGTCGGCTCGAACGCGACCCGCGGCTTCGCGCACCACCCCTTCCCGACAGAGGTCCCGCTGAAGCGCGGGGACTTCGTGAAGGTAGACATGGGCTGTGTGTACCGGGGCTACGAGTCGGACTTCGTCCGCTCCTACGTCCTCGGGAAGGCGACCGACCGGCAGCAAGAGGTCTACCGAGCCCTGGACGAAGGCAGCCTGGCCATCGGCATGTACCTCAAGCCGGGGCGGTCCTGCATCGACGTGTACAATTGGGGCTTCACGTTCATGAACGAACGGCTCCCGGGATACGCGCGAGAGTTTCTCGGCCACGGCATCGGGCTGGGGCCGCACGAAGAGCCCCGACTCCACGAGGGGAACGCCATGGTCCTGGAGCCCGGGATGGTCATCTGCATCGAGCATAGCTTCTACCTGGACGGCGCCCGGTACCATTTCGAGGATACCTTCGTGATCGAGGAATCGGGCCCCGTCTGCTGGACAGCGGCGCTGGGCCGCTCTCTCGAGGTGGCCGTCTGAGTCCCATGGACCTCGCTCCTCAAGGCGTCCGAACATGACCGCCTACTTCCTCGGGCGGGCCGGTCGCGGGGTGATCGCGCTATTCGTGGTGTCGGTGGTGGCCTTCCTGCTCCTCCACGCGACCCCGGGCGACCCCATCACCACGATGCTGGGCCCCGACGCCACCCCCCAGATGGCGGACGAGATCCGGCACCGCCTGGGGCTGGATCTCCCGCTCTACCGCCAGTACCTCGCCTGGATCGGCCAGGCCCTCCGGGGCGACCTGGGGATCTCCATCCGCACCGGACAGCCGGTGGTGAGGCTGGTTGTCGGTCGCCTTCCGACCACGGTCGTCCTGGCCGTCCTCGCCACCGTGGTGTCCATTCTGATCGGGGTGGTTCTGGGGATCGTGGCCGCCGCCAACCGTGGTCGGCTCTGGGACCAGGCCGCCACCGTGGTCGCGGTCCTGGGAATCTCTCTCCCGAACTTCTTCGTCGGCATCCTCTTGATGATTCTCTTCAGCGTCCTGCTGCGCTGGCTGCCGATCTCTGGCCCTCCGGTGGACTTTCTGCGCGCGCCGGGGGAAAGCCTGCGCACGTTGCTGATGCCCACCCTGGCGCTGGGTGCGGCCTACGCGGCCCTGGTGGCCCGCATGACCCGTTCCAGCCTGGTGGACGTCCTGTCGGCCGACTACATCCGCACGGCGCGCGCCAAGGGGCTGGGCCCGCTGACGGTCCTGGTCCACCACGCGCTGCGGAACGCCTTCATCCCGGTCCTCACCTCCATCGCCATCAACTTCGCCTACCTGCTGGGTGGGACGATCATCATCGAGGAGATCTTCGCCCTCCCGGGCGTGGGGCGCCTCCTGCTCCAGGGCGTGGAGCAGCGAGACTACCCGGTCATCCAGGGGATCGTCCTCTTGATGAGCGTCAGCTTCGTGTGTGTCAATATGCTTGCGGACGGGCTGTTTGCCCTGATCGACCCGCGCATCCGGCTGGTGAAGGCCAAGGAGTAGGCGTGCGGCGCCTCTTCGCGAGTCCGACCGTCACGGCCGCGTTCGCCGTCATGATCGGCCTGTGCGCGGTGGCTCTGCTGGCGCCGCTCCTGAGTCCCAGAAACCCCCTGGTGATGGACCTTCGCGCCCAACTCTCCCCCCCGAGCCGCACGTTCCTGCTGGGGGCCGATTCCTTCGGGCGCGATGTCCTGAGCCGGCTGGTGTACGGCGCCCGCATCTCCCTGGGGATCTCCCTGGCGTCTGTGCTCTCGGCCGTGGTCATCGGGGTGCCCTTGGGCTGCGTGGCGGGGTACATCGGTGGGCTGACGGACGAGGTCCTGATGAACGTGGCCGACGGACTACTCTCGCTTCCGCCGCTGATCATCGCCGTCGCCCTGGTCGGAATCCTGGGGCCGAACGTCCAGAATGTGATCTTCGCCCTCACCGTGGTCTACGCGCCGCGCTTCGCCCGACTGAGCCGGGCCACGGTGCTGTCCCTGCGGGACCAGGATTTCGTCCAAGCGGTTCGGGCCTTGGGCGCGGGCGACGGGCGCATCCTGGTCCGGCACCTCGTCCCCAACGCCGTCGCCCCCCTGTTGGTCCTGACCACGGTGACCTTCGGGCAGGCCCTGACCGCCGAATCCGGTCTGAGCTTCCTGGGGTTGGGCGCGCAGCCGCCGACCCCCACCTGGGGTTCCATGCTGAGCGAATCGTGGAAATTCATCCAGCAGGCCCCCTGGCTGCCGATCTTCCCGGGGATGACCATCATGCTGGCGGTCCTGTCCTTGAACGTGCTGGGGGATGGCGTGCGGGATGCGATCGACCCCAAGCTGCGCGGGCGGTGATCCAGAGGCTGGGGGAACTCACGGACGATCCTGAGGGATCGGGGAGGGGATCCATGGTTCAGCGATGGACACGCATGGAGCGGATCGGACAGGCGGCAGGACTCCTCGCGGCTGTCCTGGCCGGGCTAGGGCTCCTGGCCAGCGTCGGCTGGGCCGGCGAGCAGCCGGTCCGGGGTGGCACGCTCCGGATTGGGCTGTACAGCGACCCGAACACGGTGAACTGCATGGAGTCGGCAGGCGATCCGGTGCAGCAGAACATCATCACCGGCATATTCGACTCGCTGGTCGTGGTGGACTACAAGGATTCCAGCCTCCACCCCGGCCTGGCCACGAAGTGGAAGCAGGTGGACGACAAGACCTGGCTCATCACGCTGCGGAAGGGGGTCCAATTCCATAAGTCCTACGGCGAGATGACGGCGGAGGACGCCGCCTTCACCATGAACTACATCGTGAAGAACAAGACCAACGCCTACACCTACGTGACCTTCGTGGACAAGGCCGAGGTGGTGGACCGGTACACGGTGAAGTATACGCTGACGGCCCCCTTTGCCCCCTTCCTGGTCACCTCCCTGTTCTACGGCTCCGGGATGGTCGTGTCCAAGAAGGCCTTCGAAGAGCGCGGCTTCAAGGCCTTCAACCGGGATCCCGTCGGCACCGGGCCGTTCGAGTTCGTGGAATGGTCACCGGCGGCCCAGATCATCCTGAAGCGGTTCGACAAGTACTGGGACAAGGGAAAACCGTACCTGGATCGGATCCATTATCGCATCGTGCCCGATGCCTTCGTCCGGCTGAACATGCTGAAGAACGGCGAGATCGACATGTTCACCCACCCCGACTTCAAGGACTTGAAGGAACTCCAGAGTGATCCTCGCTTCGTGGTGGACAGCCGGGCCGGTCACAACTGGGACTTCATCGCCTTCAACCTCAAGCGAAAGCCTTTCGACAACAAAAAGGTCCGCCAGGCCATCGCCTGGGCCATTGACCGCAAGGAGATTGTGGACAACGTCTACTACGGTCACGCCACCATCACGGACGACCCGATGCCGCCGGGGATGCTGGCGGACAACCCGGCCCGGCGCCACTTCCCGGATACCGCCGACGTGGCCAGGGCCAAGCAGCTCCTGGTGGAGGCGGGCTACCCCAGCGGCTTCACCACCACCTACATCACCAGCCCGAAGGAGCAGCTCAAGCGGCTCCAAGTGATCGTGGCCGCGCAGCTCCAGAAGATCGGGGTGACGGTGCAGCTCCAGAGCCTGGACTCCGGCACCTTTTCCTCCCGCTACTGGCGCGAAAAAAACTTCGACATGGCCACCCGGGACCTGAATATCGTCAGCCCGGACCCGGATTCCACGATGTACTGGTTCCACCACACCAAGACCATCGGCAACAACGGGTACGAGAACCCGGAGGTGGACCGGCTGCTGGACACGGCCCGGGGCCTGAGCGATCCCGCCAAGCGGGTCCCCCTGTACCAGAAGGTCCTGGATTCCATCTACGAGGACGTCCCCTACATCTACATCGCCCACGTCAACATGGCGGTGGTGTACAACAAGATCGTCAAGAACTTCGCGCTGCTCCCGAACGAGCGGAAGTACTTCCAGGAAATCTGGCTGGGCAAACAGTGAGATCCCCTCACGACAGGAGAGCCACGCATGGAGATCGTGTGTGAGAACATCGAGCGGCTGATCACGACGGAGGTGCGCCCCCGCGGCTTGACGCGGGGGGTGATCGGCGGGATGTACGCGGCGGCCCGCGCCGGCGGGCCGCCGCTGGGCCTGGCCGTGGGTCAGGCCCTGATGGCCCACCGGGGGAAGCGGGTGGGGATCTTCACCGGGGCCCCCGTCCCCGGCTACATGCCCAACGGCGAGAACGATGGCCCCCTGGGCTCCATCGTGGCGGGGAGGGCGCTGGAACGGATCGGGTGCCGCGTGACCTTCTATGCCGAGCGGGAGCTCTTCCCGATTCTGGAGGAGTTGATCCGCCAGGAGAAGCTGGCAGCGGGACTGAAGGAGCTGCACAAGACCGATCGGGCTGCCAACCTCCCCTATGCCGATGAGGTGGACCTGGGAGTCACCATCGAGAAGCAGGGAGCGACGGCCGACGGCCACATGTATTCGATCAACGCCCACAACCGGGACCGCACCCGGGCCAACATCGACAATGTGATCGCCAAGCTGACCGCGGACGGCAAGGTGACCATCGGCGTCGGAGACGGCGGCAACGAAATCGGCTGGGGCAAGATCCACGACTACATCGTCAAACACGTCCCCTGCGGGCCGACCATCGCCTGCATGATCACCACCACCCACCTGTACCCGGCCGCGGTCTCCAACTGGGGGGGCTACGCCCTGGCCGCCCTGCTGGCCCTCCATACGGGGGACCTCGGCCTCTGCCACGATCCGAAGCGGGAGCTGGAGTACCTGGATCTGACCGCCAAGATGCAGGTGATGGACGGCGGGACCGGGCAGCCGATCAACCACGTGGACGGCATCCCGGCCGAGGTCAGTGCCGCCGTGGTCACGATCCTGCGCGGCCTGGTGGAGGCCTACCACCGGAAACCTTTCGAGCGGCCCTTCTAGCGGCGGAACGCGCGCGAGGGAGGCGCACCGGGCCGTTCCAACCGGGAGCGATGAAACCGCGGGTCAGGGCCGGCTGCCGATGATCTTCGTGTATTCCGTTCGGCGCCTCAGCGCGTCTTGAGGTACGCCACGTAGCCGGCATGATTCCGCTGCATTTCCGCCAGGCTGTCGGCGCCGAATTTCTCGCACAGGGCCTGGGCGATCACGAAGGCCACCACCGCCTCCCCCACCACCCCGGCGGCCGGGACCGCCGTGATGTCCGACCGCTCCACCCCGGCCTTGCTCGCTTCCTTGGTCAGGATGTCCACCGACGCCAGCGGCTTGTACTGGGTGGAGAGCGGCTTCATGGCCGCCCGCAGGACAATGGGTTGACCGGTGGTCATCCCGCCCTCCAGTCCACCCCCGAAATTCGTCCGCCGGTGAAATCCCTCACCTTCCGTCGCCTCCTGGCCAGGAGGCTGGTAGAAGATCTCGTCCTGGACCTCGAAGCCGAAGCGACGCGCCGTCTCGAACCCAAGGCCGATCTCCACCCCCTTGATGGCCTGGATGCTCATGAGGGCCTGCGCCAGCCGGCCGTCCAGCCGGTGATCCCAGTGGACGTAGCTCCCCAGACCCACCGGCGGATCCACCACCAGGACCTCGAAGACGCCGCCCAGCGACGTGCCCCGGGCGCGCGCCTCGTCCACCTTGGCCAGGATGGCCTGGGTGGCATCGGGGTCGGCGCAGCGGACGGGCGAGGTCTCCGCCAGCGAAACGATCTCGGCCGCGCTCAGCCCCTCGGTTTTGGCCCGGATCCCCCCCATCTCCACGACGTGGCTCACCACCTGAATGCCGAACTGCCGCAGGAGGCACTTGCACACCGCGCCGACGGCTACCCGCGCGGCCGTCTCCCGCGCCGAGGCGCGCTCCAGGACGTTCCGCAGATCCAGATGGTCGTATTTGAGGCCGCCGATCAGGTCCGCGTGCCCCGGCCTGGGCCGCGTCATGGGCGGCCGGTCAGGTTCGCCCTGGGCGGCCTCCGCCTCGGGCGCCATGACTGTTTTCCAGTTCTCCCAGTCGCGGTTCTGGATCACCAGCGCGATCGGGCTTCCCAGAGTCTTGCCGTGACGGATCCCCCCGAGGATCTGGACCTCGTCCTGCTCGATCTTCATCCGGCCACCCCGACCGTAGCCCCCCATGCGGCGGCGCAACTCGGTATTGATATCGGCCGCAGTCACCGGAAGGTTGGAGGGCATCCCCTCCAGGATGGCCACCAGGGCTGGCCCATGGGATTCCCCGGCAGTCATGTAGCGCAGCATGCTCTGCTCCTGTTCCTACTCCTGTCCACGGTCCAACGTCCGAAGCCTGGCCCGTTGGACCTCCCGGACGACTTTGGACGATGACCCTCACGCGGACCGCCCGGCGTCGCAGAGAGCGGTCCTTCCGTCCCGCGAAAGACGCCTCATCATACCCTTCCACCCTGCCCCACCAAAGAAAAAACGCACCCCCGTGCGGGGGTGCGTTGGGGTGTTCCTTCGTGCGAAGGGGCGGAGTTCAGCCCAAGCGCGGCTCCTCCAGGATCGTCGGGGTGAGGAAGATCAGGAGCTCGATCTTGTCGTTCGGCCCGATCGAGTGGCTCTTGAAGAGCAACCCGAGGACCGGGACATTCTTCAACCATGGCAGACCGGTCTCGGCCACGCTGTCCGTGGTCTGCATGAGGCCGCCGATGACCACCGTGGCTCCATTGGAGACCAGGATGTTGGTGGAGGCCTTGCGCTGCTCCAGCTTGAAGGCGAAGCCGCCGGAGTAGTCGATGCGGTCGCCGGCGAAACTCCGCTCCGCCTCCACCTTCATGGAGACCCGCAGGTCATTGGTGACGTGGGGCGTCACCTTCAACCGGATGAAGGCGTCCTGGAATGCCACCACGGTCCGGCCCGAGCTGTCCACCGTGGTGTAGGGAACCTGGGTGCCCTGGCGGATCTCCGCCTCATAATTGTCCAGCGTCGCGACCTTGGGCGCCGAGAGGGTCCTGATCTTGTTCTCGCTCTCGGCCGCCGAGAGCCGCGCGCCCAACAGGAAATTGTTCCCCAGGGTGCCGAAGTTCAACCCGATGCCCGACACGCCGGTTCCCGAGGCGGGGAACGAGATCGCAATGGGGGGGTTGCTGCCCGCTGCAGGGAAGATACCCGTCGCCGTTTGGGAGGTGAAGACGCTGATGGGCGTCAGGTTGTGCCCGGCGGTTCCGCGCGTGTTCAGAGCATTCGTCGCGAAGGCGTATTCTACGCCCAGGCTCTGGGAGAAGGACCGGGTCGCCTCCACGATCCGCGCCTCGATCATCACCTGACGGGTGGGAATATCCAAGCGCCGCAGGAGGGTCTCCATCTTCGCGATGGTGTCGGCCGTCTCCGTGATGATCAGGGTATTCGTCCGCTCGTCCGTGACGACGCTGGCGTCGGCCCGGCCGGTGGTCTTGAGGCGATCCAGGTTCTTCACCACGTCCTGGGCCTTGGCGTAGTTCACGGAGACGACCTTGTTCACCAGGGGTTCGATCTGAACCTGGGTCCGCACCTCTGCTTCCTTGGCGCGGGCCGCGGCCACCCGCGCGTCCTCCCGCGCCTTCCGCTCCGCTTCCAGCTTGGCCAGCGGGGCCACGCGGATGATGTTCCCGTCCAGCTCGTACCCCATCCCGTTGATCTTCAGGATCACATCCAGGGCCTGCTGCCAGTCCACGTTGACCAGGCGGACCGACACCTTGCCTGTCACATCGCCGCCGGCCACCACGTTCATGCCGCTGACCTCGGCAATGATTCGGAGCAGGTTATTGATGTCCGCGTCCTTGAAGTCCATGGAGAGCCGGCCGGTCGAGGCCGGAGGCGCGGCCGAGGGTGCCGGGCGAGCCGCTACCGCCGCGGCAGGTGGGACCGGGGGTGGCGGAGCCGGGGTCGCGGCTGGCGGCGCAGCAGCCGGGGGGGCGGGCGCAGCCTGGGCGGCTGGGGCCGGCGCGGAAGGCAGCAGCTCGACCAGGATGGCCGAGGGGGTCTGCTGGACCTCGTAGCGCGTGGGACTCCGGAGGTCGGCCACCACCCGGACCACCGGATCGGGCGCCGTCTGGTGTTGGGTCGCTTGCAACCGGCTCAGCGGCGAGGCCATCTGGCGGAGATCCAGGGTCCGGGCGCCCGCGGGATCGATCTGCGCCCCCGAAACGTCCACCACGAGGCTGGGTGGATCGGAGATTTCGCTCACGTTGTAGGTGACCCTGCCGCTGGTCCCGATTACGATCCGCTGGCGCCCCCGAACGCTCTGGAGATCAACCCGCGTCACCTTTCCCACCGGCGCAGGGGCAGCCGCCGTGGGCGGAGCGGGGGCGGGGGCGGGCGCCGCGACCGGAGCCGCCGCGGCCGGTGGGCCGGCCGCGGTTCCCAGTTGCACCCGAAGCTGATTCTCCGCCGTGGCCACCTGGAAGGGCAACACGGAGCGGAGGTCCAGCACCAGCCGGACGATCTTCACCGGCCGCTCACGGTACTGTGAAGACCGGACGGCGGTCACCAGCGGCGGCCGGGCGGAAATCGGCTGGGGGATCGCGTGCGTCGCGTCCGGGATGTCCAGGATCAGCCGTGGCGGGTCCGGCAGGGTGAACGACTCATAGGTGCTCATCGGACCATCCGCGGCCACGACCACCACCAGGCCCCCCGGACCGGCCTCCTGCACCTCGACCCCGGTGACCTCGAGGGGTCGGAGCGGGGCGGGTTCTGGGGGTGCGGGCGCCGGGGTTGCCGGGGCGGCCTCGGCAGCCGGAGGAGGCGGCGCTGCCTCGGCGCGGGGTGGCTCGGGCGCGGCGGCAGGCGATGGCTGGGGCGCCCAGGGACCCGTGGGTGCGGCGGTCAGCGGAGCTGCCGGGGGCGATTCAACCTCCGCCATCTCGGTAGCGCAGCCCCCCAGGATAAATACTGCAATCCCGAGGAGCGGGCCACTCCAGAGGAGACGAGAGGATCCCCGCAGTTGCATGGCCTATTCCTCCTTCCGAAGCCGAAGCTCCACCAGGCGGGGTGGGGCCTGCGGCAGAGGGGTGGTCGCCTTCATCTCGAATGTCACGCCCTCCGGGGTGATCTTGGTGACCCGGGCGCCCTCGCCGACCTTGTCATTGATGCGCAAGACATAGCCTGCGCCGTTGGGCGCCTCCACCAGGGCGAAGAATCCCCGCTGCTCCCAGACGATGCCCGCGAGCTTGAGTTCGTTGACCTCCAGCGCCGCCAGGCCCGTCTTAGGCTGGGCCTTGGTCTCCACCACCCGGGACGCGATCAGGGGGCGGAAGGGATCACGGCGATCCCTGGCCTCGTAAACGTAGGGCCGCGCCGGCACGGCTGGAGCGGCCGGCGCGGCCGGCGCGGCCGGCTTGGCAACGGCCGCCTGGGAGACTGGCGCCGACGGAGGCGCACTGGGGGTGCCTCCACCCGAGCATCCGCTCTGCGCGAGGGCCACGACCAAGCCGAGGACAAGGGCGGGCACCCCCCACAGGTGGGTCGCCCACCGGAGGTGGGCCGCGACCCGCCCCGAAGGCCACCGGAGTCCTGCGGCCAGGTGGATGCCCGGTCCCCGGCTACTTTGCGGGCGCACTGGCGGATCCTCCCTTCTCTCCCTTTTCTAGGAACGTGTAGGTCGTGGCTTTGAGGTCGGCAAGGACGCTCCGGCCGCTCCGCTGCTGCTGCAGTGGGGGCAGCGGACTGATTTTGATGTCGGCCACGTTCACGATCCGCTCCAGCTTGCTCACGCGATCCAGGAAGGTCCCCAGGGAGTGGTACTGGCCCTCCACCCGGATGTCCATGGGCACCTCGCCATAGAACCCCTTGCGGACGGGTGGCGCCGGACGGAACAGCAAGAACTCCAGGCCGCTCTGCTGCCCCAGCGTGTTGACCTGGGTGAGGAGCTTGGGAATCTCTTTCTCTTCCGGCAGCTTGACCAAAGCGGCTTCCAGCTGCTTCTCCAGACCCTTGATCTCCACCTCCAGCCTGGGCCGGTTGGCGGCGATGATCCGCTTCTGGTCCAGGTCCGTCTGGAGTTTCTGCAGCTCCCCCTCCAGCCTGCCCTTCTCCGTCCACATGGGCATCATGAGCAGGTACACATAGGCAGCCACGACGCCCGCGCCGAGCACGCCGAGCATCATGAAGCGTTGCTTCTTGGGGATATTGGCGAAGTAGCTTTTGATGTCCAGTGCCATGGCGCGCCTCTTCCCTAGCCCTTTTCCTCTTTGATGTCCATCGTGATGGTGAATTTCTCCACCGGGACCCCTTCGACCTGGGTCTTCTCCGAGACCACGAGGTCCACATTGGAGAGCAGATCGGACGCCTTGCCCAGGTTGGTCATGAGGGTGGCCAGGTTGAAGTTGGAGAAGGCAATACCGGAGATCTCCAGCCGCTTGCCCGTCCGGTTCATCGACGTGAGCCAGACCTCGTTCGGCAGGGCCTTGCTGACCTCGTCCAGGATCCGGACCGGCCCCCCTTGCGCCGCCACCAGTGTCTCGATGATCTTGATCTTCTCCTCCAGGCGGGCCTTGTCCTGCCGGAAGCGGTCCACCTGCTTGGCCATATCCTCGAACCGCTTCAGGTCCGCCTGGGTCTGCTGGAGCGAGGCCTGGAGGCGCCCGACCTCTCCAGTCAGCCAGTACCAGCCATAGGCCATGGCCAGGACCAGGACCACCGCGCCGGCCGCGGCCAGGATGAGCGTGGTGTTGACGGGCGCCCGGCGGACGCGCTCCTCTCGCGGAAGCAGGTTGATCTTGATCATGTCACTTGTCTCCCGCCTGCCGCAGGGCCAGCCCCACGCTCACGGCGAGCTGCGGGGCGATGACCTCCAGGTACTCGGGGTCGAAGGTCTTGGGGTCGGTCTTGATATTCCGGAGGGGATTGGCCACCTCGCACGGGATCTCCAGATTCTCCGACAGGAACTCCACCAGGCCAGGCAGCCGTGCGCACCCTCCGCTCAGAATCACCCGGTGGATCGTGTCGCTGTGCGAAGACGAGCGGAAGAAGTCGAAGGAGCGGCGGATCTCCCCCGACAGCTCCGTATTCACCATGTCAATGGCCGGCCGGGCATCCTCAAAGCTTCGCCCGTCCACTTCCCCGCCCAGCTTCAGGGTCTCCGCCTGCTCGTAGCTGAGCCCCAGCATCTTCTGGATGGATTCCGTGTACCGGTTGCCGCCCAGGGCAGAGTCCCGGGTAAATTCCGAGACCCCTCCGAGCAGGATGTTGATGTTCATCACCGCGGCGCCGAGATTCACCAGACCCACGACCTGCTCCCGATCCAGCTCGTAGGCGATCTCGAACGCGTTCTGGAGGGCGAAGGCGTCCACGTCCACGACCACGGCCTGCAGGCCGGCGGTGGAGATGATGGAGAGGTAATCGTTGATGATGTCCTTCTTCACCGCGACCAGCAGCACGTCCATCTCGTTCGCCTCGGGGGCCGTGCTCTCGAGGACCTGAAAGTCCAGGTTCACGTCCTCGACGGCGTAGGGAACGTACTGCTCCGCCTCGAAGGGGATGGCCTCCTCCAGTTCCTCGGGCTTCATCTTGGCCAGCTTGATCTTCTTCACGATGACCGAGTGCCCCGACACTGCCACGACCACGTCTTTGCTCTTGATCTGGTTCTCGGTGAAGATCTTCTGGATGGCGGAGATCACCGTCCCCGAGTCCATGATGACCCCATCCACGATCGTCTCGGGATGGAGGGGCGCAATGCCCAGGCGAACCAGCTCGTACCCGCCGCGGGTCCTGGCGAGCTGGACCGCCTTGACGGAGCTGGCACCGATGTCGAGGCCGACCGTATCTTTTTTCTTACCCAACCCGAACATGATCGAATCCTTTGCTGTGCAGCAGTTACGTGCGCTGGCTCAGGTGCATACGCTGCCTATTAGTGACAACATATTGATTTGTCAAGCGAAAAATAGGTTTTCCACAGGTTCCGAGTGGGGACCGCAATGGGTAGTTGTCCACTGGAAAACCTGCGCAACATCTAGGCACGGACTCGGTGAGCTCACGAACCATCCTCGCGCGTCCGAACGGCTGATCGAGATCAGAAATCCGCCTCGCGCAGAGCCAAACAGAATACGGGCATTTGAGTGAATCACGGAGAGTCGACCGGTGAATTCCTCCGTCCCCGCGGCTAGCCCGTCTGCTCCCATCCGATGACGGTGGAGCTCGGCACCAGGTTCTCCACCCGGCAAAGCGCCTGGCTGCTGAAGTACGCCCCACCATTGCCGCTGAGAGTCACGTGGGTCGCCCCTCCCTGGGTATTGGCCAAGAACAGCGAGCCGTACAGCTTGCTGTCGGCCCCCGTAATGGATGCCGTTCCGGCCCCGACGACGAGGATCACTCCTTCCCATTTGTAGTTTCCTGCCATCTCGAAGTCGGCCGTGGCAATCAGGACACCATATCCATTCCCGCTCCCGAGCAGCTTAATGTTGCTGTTAGCCACGAAGGTCCCCGGGGCTGCGGCCGTGCCATAATTGTTGCTATTGGACCCACCGGGGATGGCGGTGGCCCCGGGAATCAGGGCGTTGGCCACGCTCTGGAGCGTGCTGGCGGAAATGGTTCCATTGTTGGCGTAACTTCCCTGTGTCGCGGTCCCCCCAGTGCCCGTGATATTGTCCTCCTGGTTGGAGGCGACCGCGTTCCCGAGGGCGGTCAGCGAACTGGCACTGTTGACTGAGACCCCGTAGAGGGATCCCGCGACGCTCCCGCAAGCACCGGTGGTGGTCGGGGCGGCGGTGTCGTTCCCGGTCACGAGAAACGCGTTGCCGTTCACCGTTGCGGTATCCGCCCCGGTCCCGTCGATCAGCGTGATCGTCCCTGGCGGGTTCAGGACGGAGGTAAAATCCACCAGCGCCCGGACGCTCCGGGTCGCGTTCCGGTAGGTCCCTACCGACCGGATCCAGACCCTGTTGTCGGTGTCGGTGGCGGCCGCCGCGTCCGCCGCATAGCCCGGGCTCTTGCTGTAGGCCGTGAGGTTATTTGAGATCCACCCACTATAGGTCCCGTTCCCCGTCCCCAGGCCGGCATAGTTGGAAAGCCCGGACAGCGCCACTTCCGGAGCAGTGCTGGTCGCCCCGCTGAGCCGGGAGGTCAGGCTGGTGGTGTGGATGTTCGCTGCGATGACCCGCCGCGCATGGGCGATTCCGGCCTCGGCCACCGCGAAAGCCCGCTGGGCGTTGATGTCATTCACGGCGACCACGTTCTCGGTCATCGAGGAGTTGAGCAGGCCCGTCCCGAGGGTAGCCAGCAGGGTCAGGAGGAGGATGCCCACCACCAGGATCGCCCCCCGGGGAACCCGTCGCCTTCGTGCCGGCCGCATGGCTGTCTCCTCCCTGGCCCCGGCCTACTGCCGCAAGGCCGCCTCGGTTTCCGCCGTGAAGGTCGTGTTGTAGGTTGGATTCGTGCCGGTGATCCGGACCTTGACTCGCCTGGCCTGCGCCGGATCCGTGGTGGCCGTGGCTCCGGTCGCCGGATAGTAGGTGAATGTCAGGGCGCTGATATTATCCGCCACGGCGCTCTCGGTCGCGGTCCAGGTGCAGTCCCCGCTGGTCCAGTTCGCCTGCCGCCGCAAAATCTGCCCGCTGTTCAGGCGGTAGGCCACGCAGTCGGAGGTTCCATCCTGGTTCACGTCGGCGATCAGCCGCAGTTCCGAGGCGCTGAGGGTCGTGCCGCTGACTGGCTGGAAGGGCTGCTTGATGGACTGGACGTTGATGGCGTTCGAGGGGTCGTAGCCGGCCAGGCGGACATCGCGGACAATCTGATCCAGGGCGACGCGGACGTTCTGCTGCAGGTCCCCCTTGGCCTCGCCGCGCACATAGGTCTGCTGGGTGAAATCGTAAACCATGAGGATCGTCACGAGCACGAAGGCGAAGAGGGAGAGCGAGACCAGGGCCTCGAGCAGGGAGAAGCCCGCCCTGCCTCGACCTGTTGCCTGCCCGCGAGGTTCGATCCCCATGGTTGTGCGCCCGCGTAACATAAGGGGTAAAGCCCACACTCATTGCGTGATCAACGTCTTGAGTTGCACCTGCCGGCTGCGGGGCCCCGTAACGGTGACCGTCAGGCGCTTGACGCCGGCCACCGGCGTGTCTGCCTCGACTTGGTAGCTCCGCGTGTAGTTGGAGTTCGACGGGGCGTTAGCACCGGTGTCGGCGTGAGTCCCGGCGCTCAGGTTGGAGTCGTTGTACGGCAGCGCCCGCAACTGGTCCAGCCGCTGCTGGGCGAAGGCCAGGGCGAGGGTGTCGTTCCCGCTGGAGGTGAAGTTCGTGTAGGCCGTGGGGACCAGGACGCTGATGCCGAGCAGGCCGATGGTCAGGATCAGCAGGCCGACCAGCACCTCGATCAGCGTGAAGCCCAACGTGCACGTCCTCGGGCGAGGGGACGGCGTGCTCACGGCACCTTCACCCCTCCGGCGCTCCGGACCTGGACCGTCCGCTCGTCACCGGCGGCATTGGCCACCGTGAGGGTGAGCGGGTAGGACGCTCCCGTATTCACCGAGGCGCCCCGCGTATCAAAGATCACGTCACTGACGTCCGTCCCGCCGGTATCCTTCAGGGACTTCACCCGCACGCCCCCGTACTCCCGCCGGAGGTCAACCCATTCCATCAAGACATTCGCGTTGCTGCCGGTGCTGTCGCCCCCGGCCGGCCATGTGGAACCAGCCTCGCGCTCGACCCGGTATTCCTTGCATGGGGTGAGGCCGCTGGCGCAGTTCCGGAGGAGCAGCCGGTGCCTGGCCCCCGAGGTCATGGCCAGGGATTGGACCCGCCGGAACTCCCCCACCATCTGATCGGCCCCGGTCCGGGTCCGGTACCTCTGGATCGTCCCCAGGAGGCCCGGAATTCCCACCGACGCAATGATGGCGATCACCACGACAACGAGGATGATCTCCAGGGCCGTGAACCCCCGCCTCCCGGGCCCTCGCCTCGCAAGGTCAGAGAGGTGGTCGGCCCGGCCTGTACACCCCGTCGTAGCCCCCGGAGACCTTATGGGATCACCTCGCGCCAGGTCCCGAGCTTCACGAGATATTTCCCGTAGGTGCATACCGACTGATTCTTCATGGCCAGATCATCATGGATCCGCGCATTATTCCCCATCTTGATCGTCCGGGCGATCATGGAGCCATAGATCTTCGCATCGTTTCCGAGTTTGATGTCCGTGTTCTTGCCGTAGAAACTGCCGTAGAAGGTGAAGGTGTTTCCGATCTCGGTTGTCGGCTCCGTGAACGACTCGGAGGAGGTTTCGGATCCGTCGCTCTTGCCGATGATCTGGAGATTCGTCCCTGGGTTCGCCCCGAAGATCACGCTGTTCCCCAGGTCCACCTCGCCGGTCACATAAATGGTGACGAGGCCGCCGCTGGTCGTCAGCTTGGAGTTGTTTCCGAATTTGAGCTTCGTGTAGTAGTAGGTCCCCGCCGTCAGGTTGACGGTGGCGTTGTTCCCCACTTCCAGCTGGCTTGTCGGGGTCGTGCTGGGCGTGATGGAGGGGAGGGACTGGCTGGAGGCGCTGGTCGTCTGGCTGCCGCTGATGGTGACCCCCGAGCCCTTATAGATGGCGTTGCCTGCACTGACGCTACCGGAAATCGCCGTGTTCTTGTCCAGGGTGATGTCGCCGTTCGCCCCGATGTTCCCCGTGCTCCCGCTATTGGTCGTCGCGTCGTAAGCTCCGAGGGTGGAGTCGAAGCTGTCCGACGTGCTGTTTTCTTTGAGCCAGAGTTCCTTTTCCTGGCGATCGCCCGTTTCTACGCCATTGGGAACGGTCGCGAACGCCCCCCAACGGAACGGATACGCAATCTGATCCACGATGGTTCGGAGTTGCACCTGGGCCTGTCCCCCGGCCACCGGCACCGAACCGGTCGCCACAATATCCCGCGCGCTGGTCGCGGTGCAGCCGGCCGCCGTCGCCACCGTGACCGTAAACTTCCCACTCCCCAGCGACGTGTTCGTCTCCCCTGAGTAGGTCGAGCTGCCGTTCAGTGTCGCGATGGCCTTGTGGAGCCCTGCTTCCGCCAGGAGAAACGCCTGGGCCGAGACCCGTTCATTCAACGCGATCGCGTTCTCGGTGGACGAGATGGTCAGGAAGGTCGTGCCGGCCAGGAGCAGGACCGCCATGACCAGCATGGCGATGATCAGGGCCGCTCCCCGGGGTTGCCTATTTGTTCGTTTCATCGTCCGTTCTCCTCACGCCTCGCGAGACATGATCAGGGCCCGCGCCCCGGGGTTGCCTATCGGTTCCGCAGGCGCACATCGCTCGTCAGGGTGAAGTATTCGGCGGAGATGCTAGGGCGCGAGCCCCTGGTTCGCAGGGTGATCGCCACCCGGCGGATATTTTGCATCTGGGTGTAGTCCAACTGGACGGTGGCCTGGGACGATGCCCCCGCCGTCGGGGGACACCGCTGGGTGGAGGTCCAACTGGCCGGGGTCAGCGCCGCGTTGTTCGCATCGTAGTAGGTGAAGGTCAAGTTATTCACAGGGTCGGCCTGGTCCTGGAAGCTCCCCGGGGAAAAGGCATTGGTCCCGTCCCAGGGATCCTCCCTCCGGCGCAGGGTGGTTCCGCTGAGGTCATACGTGATCTGCGCGCTCTTTACCGGTGGTGAGGGGTTGTAGGACACGAAGGACAGACACGTGCTGCTGGCTGCGCGGATGCCGGCCTTGGGCAAGAGCGTCACCAGGGGAATGGCCCCGCTGGGATCGTAGCCCGCCATCCGGATCTCCTGAATCATCCGGTCCAGACCCACCCGGGCGTTCTGCTGCAGCCCGCTCTTCAGCTCGCCCCGGCTCAGGGTGCTCTGCATCGTCGTGTAGAGGACGTAGACGCCCGTGATCACGACGGAGAACAGCGCCGCGGCGATGAGCGTCTCCACCAGCGTAAACCCCCGCCCCCCTCGGCCGGGCACCCGCTCACTCGTTCCGCGCGACATACGTCACCAGACTCACGGACCGCGAGCCCTGGCGGTCCCACGTGACCGTGACCGTCACCCGGCGAAGGTCCGTGGGGCACGGGCTCGTCGCATTGGTGGTGCCATCGGCGTTCACACAGACCACGGCGACGGTGCCGTACCCGGCTGGCAGGCCCTGCCCCGTCGTCTGCGCTTCCGCCGCCAGCATATCGTTCTTCCACTTTGTCTTGTTGGTGCAAATCGTATCCGTCCCTGAGCACGTGGTCGTCGTAGTCAGACTGTTGTAGCTCGACACGTTCGAAAACGTGTCGGCCCGGATCATGTCGGCCATCCCCTGCGCCAGGACGGTCGCCTTGGTGGTCTGGCCGCCGGTGACCACCGAGCGCAGCGCCGCCGGGAACATTCCGGCGACGCCCAGGCCCGTGATGGCCGTGATGGAGACGGCGAAGAGGAACTCGATCAGGGTGAAACCGGCCAGGCCGAGCCGGCCCCCTGTCCTCAGGGGGAAGGACATGTTCCCTGGCACACCTTCACCTCGCCTGTGGACATGACCTTGACCTCGTAGGTGCCGATGATATTGGTGAGGGTGAAGGTGCTCCCGTTGGCCGCCCCGCTGATGGAAAACGTCGGCGTCGCGGTGGCGCTGACGGTGACATCCTGCGGAAGCTTGATCGTAGTGCCCGTCTCGCTGACAAACGACCCGTCTTCCCGCTCCACGCTGTAGGCGCCCGTCGGCACGGTGATGGCGCAACTCGATACGCAGACCCTGAAGCGCTTCCGCAGCGTGACGGCCCGCTGGCGCGCCAGCCGGAGATCCCCCCCCAACTGCCAGGCCGCCCCCCGCAACCGGTAGTTCAGGACCACCGGGCTCATGTTGGGAATGGCGATGGCCACCAGGATCGCCAGCAGGACGACGAGGGTGATGAGCTCCACGACGGTGGCGCCGCGCCGCCCGCACACCGGGCCCTGGGCGTTCTTCGGTCGTGAGGATCCAGCCATCGCGTGAGGGCTGCCCACCATTCGTTCCCATCATGAGTTACAGCGAACGCCTTGCCCGGCAGGCCCGTGCTGCCCGATTGAGTTCCCAGTCGCCGGCCAGGGAATGGACCCATCAGAACCGGTACAGGGTGCCCTCCTCCAATACGTGGAGCGCGCGGCGGCGCAATCGCTTCAGCTCTGCCAGGATCTCCGATCGAAAGGCAGGCTTGAGGTGATAGACGTACACGGGGACATCCCGGTCGAGCTTGTCCAACTCCTTCTCCAGGCTGCGGGGCGTGAGATGCCCGCTGTAATCGGCCACCTCCTGCAGGCGGTTGGGAAAGGTCGTTTCGACGCAGACCGCCAGCAAGTGGGGCACCTCCCGTGCGTGCCGCCAGACCGCCTCCGTGGGGCCCGTGTCTCCCACGTGGAGCAGCGTCCGACCCCCCATCTCGACGAAATAGGCGACGCACTCCACCGTGTGATTCACCCGGATTGCCGTGATGGTAAATCCCGCCAACTCGAACGGGACGCCTTCGGGGACCTCGCGGTACGCGAGGGTCGGAAACGCGCTGGACGGGATCCGGGTAAAGTCCGGCCAGAGGACGTCGTTGAGCAGGTGGCGCCGTATGCCGTCCAGGGTGGGGGCGATCCCATGAACCTGAACGGGCTCGCTGCGCCTCCCGAGAATATTGTCCGCAAGGTGCGGGAGGCCCCCGGTGTGGTCGAGATGCGTATGCGTAAGGAGGATGTGGTCGATTCCTGCCTGCTGCGTGACCTCCAGCGCCATCGCCACAGAGCCGGTGTCAATCAGCAGGCCCTCTTCTACCAGGAAGCTGGGCAGGCGAAAGCCCGGTGCCTCCCCTCCTGAACACCCCAGGACACGGTACTGCATTATCCGGCCGACCTACCCGGCCTCACCCTAGGACCCGAATGGACCCCGTCCCTTCACCCATCCGGGAAAGGTCTATCCAGCGCGGCTGACCGATATTCAGCATGTCGAAACAGGACTTGCAACCTCCATTCCACGAAGAAGGCACAGGTGAAGAATGTGGGGCAATTTACCCCACCGCAGTACGCAGATCTGCCACGAAGTCCCCCGCTTGAGTCACAAGGTCTGGGCGGCCCAGGGAGGCTTCCACCCGGGCCACAATGGCGGACCCCACAACCACCGCGTCGGCCAGTTCCGCCACCGCGGCCGCCTGGGTGGGGGTCGAAATGCCGAATCCCACGGCCAGTGGCCTCTCTGTAAGGGCGCGGACACGCCGGATTCCATCCGTGAGATCGGGCGGCAACTGGTCCCGGGGCCCAGTCACCCCCCGGAGCGACACGTAATATATATAGCCGCGGCTTCGAGCGCTGATCAAGGATATTCTCCGTGCCGGGCTGGTCGGGGCCACGAGCAGGACCGGGCACACCCCCGCGCTCCCGAGGACGTCCAGGAACTCGTCCATCTCCTCCGGGGGACAGTCGGAAAGGATCAGGCCATCCACCCCCGCCTCCCGAGCGGCTGCCGGGAAACGCTCCAGGCCGAACCGATGGATGGGATTGACATAACTCATCAGAACCAGGGGAATCTCCGAATGCTTCCGGATGGATGCCACGAGGCCCAGGATCCGCCCCAGGCTGGCGCCGGCCGCCAGGGCTCGCTGGTAGGCCCGCTGGTTGACCACGCCGTCGGCAAGAGGATCGGAGAAGGGAACGCCGATCTCCACCACGTCCGCACCTCGCGCCTCAAACTCGTGGACCAGGGCTTCAGTGACCTCCAACGAGGGATCGCCGGCTGCCAGGAAGGGAATCAGCCCTTTGCGGCCCTGAGCCTTCAGCCGGGCGAAGGCGCGGTCAATGCGGTTCTCGCTCATGCTTCCTCTCCCATCGGCACGCCCAGCGCCCGGGCCGCAACCTCCACGTCCTTGTCCCCCCGGCCGGACAGGTTCAGGATCATGCACTCCCGGCGCCCGAGCTGCGGCGCCACCTTTGCCAGATACGCTGCCGCATGGGCTGCCTCCAGGGCCGGAATGATCCCTTCGGTCTCACAGAGCAGGCGGAATCCCTCTAGGGCCTCCGCATCCGTGACCGAGGTGTATTCGATCCGTCCCTGGTCATGGTAGTAGCTGTGTTCCGGCCCCACACCCGAGTAATCCAGGCCGGCCGAGATTGAGTGAGTGATGCGGATCTGCCCGTCGGCATCCTGAAGAACGTAGCTCCGCGTGCCGTGGAGGATGCCTACCGTCCGCTCGGCGAAGCGGGCCGCATGCTGGCCTGAGGCGATCCCCAACCCCCCGGCCTCCACCCCGATCATCCGGACCCCCGGGTCATCCAGGAAGGCATGAAAAAGTCCCATGGCGTTGCTGCCGCCGCCGACGCAGGCGATGAGGCATTCCGGCAAACGCGCTTCCGCCTCCAGGATCTGCCGGCGCGCCTCCTGCCCGATGATGGCCTGGAAGTCGCGGACCATCCGGGGATAGGGGTGGGCGCCCAGCACCGACCCCAGGACGTAATGGGTCGTCTCCACGTTGGTCACCCAGTCCCGCATGGCCTCGTTGATGGCGTCCTTGAGCGTCCGGCTCCCCGAATCCACTCCCGTGACTTTTGCCCCCAGGAGGCGCATCCGGACCACGTTCAGCGCCTGGCGCCGCATGTCCTCCGTGCCCATGTAGACCTCGCAGGTCAGGCCCAAAAGCGCCGCCACGGTGGCCGTGGCCACGCCGTGCTGCCCCGCCCCCGTCTCGGCGATCACCCGCCTCTTGCCCATCCGGCGGGCCAGCAGGATCTGCCCCACCGTGTTATTGATCTTGTGGGCGCCGGTGTGGCAGAGGTCCTCGCGCTTGAGGTAGATCCGCGGGCCGCGGAGCCGCTCGCTGAGGCGGCGCGCCAGGTACAGGGGTGTGGGGCGCCCCACGTACTGGCGGAGGGTGTGGGCCACCTCCTCCTGGAACGCCGGGTCCTGCCTGGTCGCCTCGTAGGCCTGATCCAGCGCCTCCAGCGCGGCCATGAGCGTCTCGGGAACGTACCGCCCCCCGTACGGGCCGAAGTGGCCCAGCCGGTCCGGGAGGCGGCCGGCGATGCGATCAGCTGAGGTCGGCTTGACGGACGGCGGCAACGAACTCCCTCACTTTCTGGTGATCCTTGCGTCCCGGGCGCACCTCCACCCCGCTGCTGACATCCACGCCGTAGGGTCGCACCCGGCGCACGGCCAGGCCCACGGTGTCCGGCCGCAGGCCCCCGGAAAGGATGATCCGCGCATGGCCCTTGGCCTGCAGGGCCAAGTCCCACGGAATGGCGGTGCCCGTCCCGCCCGCCTGGCCCTCCACGAAGGCATCCAGCAGAAAGGAATGGGCCGGATACGTGGAAAGGACGCGCAGGCTTTCCGCGTCCCGCACCCGGACCGCCTTGATCACCTTGATCGGGATGCGGCGGCTGAAGTCCTCGGACTCATCGCCATGCAGTTGGACCGCCTGCAGGTTGCAGCGGGCGGCGATGCGCAGGACCTCGTCCAGCGGCTGATCCACGAAGACGCCCACCGGGGTGATGAAGGGCGGCAGGCCCGCCACGATCCGCTCCGCCACCTCCGGGTGGACGAGGCGCGGCGTTCCCGGCACGAATACGAACCCCACGGCGTCCGCTCCCGCCTCGACTGCGGCGGCCGCGTCCTCGGCCGAGGTGATCCCGCAGATCTTCACCCGGGTCACGCCGTCCCCACCAGGCTCTGCAGGGCCCGTCCCACATCCGCATGGCGGAGCAACCCCTCTCCCACCAAGATGGCGTCTATGCCCGCGTCGGCCAAGCGGGCGACCTGGTCCGTCTGGCTGATCCCGCTCTCACTCACGACGACCACCTCGGCCGGGACGTGCGGCACGAGCCCGAAGGTCGTCTCCAGCGAGACCTCGAAACTCTTCAGGTCCCGATTGTTGATCCCCACCAGGCGCGCCCCGCTCTGCAGGACCGTCTCCAACTCCTGACGGGTATGCACCTCCGCCAGCGCCGCCAGGTCGAGTTCCCGGCTGAGCTCCAGAAGGTCCAGGAACTCCGGCGGCAAGAGCGACGCGGCGATGAGGAGGACAGCGTCCGCCCCGGCTGCCCGGGCCTCCCAGAGCTGATACGGATCCACGTGAAAGTCCTTGCGGAGGATTGGCAGATCCACCGCCTCGCGGATGGCTCGCAGATGGTCGAGGCTGCCCTGGAAGAAGGGGGTGTCCGTCAGGACCGAGATGGCGTGGGCGCCTGCGAGGGCATAGGCCCGCGCGAGATCCGCCGGCGCGAAGTCGGCACGGATCACGCCCTTGGATGGAGAGGCCTTCTTCACCTCGGCGATGAGGCGGATGGGCCCGCCCCGCCGCCCATTCTGGCCGCCGGCGCGCCGGAGCGCCCCGAGGAGGTCCCGCGTCGGGGGCCGATCGCGGCAGCGCGCCTTGAGCTCCGAGAGCGGAACCCGTGTGCGCCGATTCAGGACGTCGGCCCGCGTGCGATGCAGGATGTCATCCAGGATACTCATTACTCAAAACCGTTCGGTCGTTCGAGCGGTCGGTGGTTCGGTTGTTCCGGGTCCGAAAGAACCACCGAACCCCCGAACACCCGAACAATCGAACGCTCTTCTTTCCTTTCGTTAGCGCTGGCAGAACTCGACCAGCCGGGTGAGCCTGTCCAGGGCGGCCCCGCTGTCAATGGACTGCTGGGCCGCGGCAACGCCCCCGGCGATGTCCTCGGCCTTGCCCCCGGCGGCGATGGCCGCCCCCGCGTTGAGCACCACGATGTCCCGCTTGGGGCCCCGCTCGCCCTTGAGGATGCGGCGGATGATCTCCGCGTTGTCCGCCACACTGCCGCCCTGGAGGTCCGCCATGCGGGCCCGGCTCAGGCCGAAGTCCTCGGGGCGCACGGTGTAGGTCCGGACCTCGTTGTTCCGCACCTCGGAGATCCGGCTCTCGCCCGTGTTGGAGATCTCGTCCAGCCCGTCCTCGCCGTGGACCACGAAGGCCCGCACCGTCCCCAGCTCCTTCAGGACCTGGGCCATCACCTCGGTGAGCCGCCCGTCGTAGACCCCGATGACCTGGGCCGAGGCCCGGGCCGGATTCGTCAGGGGCCCCAGGATGTTGAACACGGTGCGGATGCGGATTTCCTTGCGGGCCAGCATGACGTACTTCATGGCCTTGTGCAACAGCGGCGCGTAGCAGAACCCGATGCCGACCTCGTCCACGCACCGGCCCACCCGGTCGGGCGGGAGATCCAGCCGGACCCCCAGCGCCTCGACCACATCGGCGCTGCCGCACAGGCTGCTGACGGAGCGGTTGCCGTGCTTGGCCACCGGGATGCCGGCTCCGGCCACCACGAAGGCGGTGGCCGTGGAGACATTGAAAGTCCCCGTGGCGTCCCCGCCGGTGCCGCACGTGTCCACCAGCATCTCCCTATCGGTCCCCGACAGCGAGGCCTGGACGCGGGCCCGCGTCTTGACCAAGGAGACCTTCTCGCGCATCACCCGGGCGAATCCGATCAACTCCTCCACCGTCTCGCCCTTCATCCGGAGCGCGGTCAGAAAACTGGCGATCTGGGCATCCGTCGCCTGGCCGGACATGATGGCGTCCATGACGGCGAAGGCCTCCTCGCGGATGAGATCCTTGCCATCCACAACCTTCCGAATCGCCTCGACGATCATCGGTCCTTCTCCCGTGCTGGCGCTGCGGGGACCGGCTGGGCCAGGAAGTTCCGCAGCAACGCCTTCCCGGCCTGCGTGAGGATGGATTCCGGGTGGAACTGCACGCCCTCGACAGGGTCCGTGCGGTGCCGCACCCCCATGATCTCGCCCTCGGCCGTCTCGGCCGAGATGGTGAGACAGGCGGGCAGGCTCTCCCGTTCGATGAGCAGGGAGTGGTAGCGGGTTGCCTCGAAGGGGTTGGGGAGGCCGTCGAAGAGCGTCTGCCCGTCGTGCCGGATGGGCGAGGTCTTGCCGTGCATGAGGCGGGCAGCCCGCACGATGCGCCCGCCGTAGGCGGCGCCGATGCACTGGTGCCCGAGGCACACGCCCAAGAGCGGCGTGGTAGCCCCGAAGGCGCGGATCAGGTCGCAGCAGATTCCGGCCTCGGCCGGGGTGCAGGGCCCCGGCGAGAGGACGATCCGCTCCGGCCGCATGGCCCGGATTTCCTCCAAGGTGATCCGGTCGTTCCGATGTACCTCGACCTCCGCCCCGAGCTCCCGGAGGTACTGCACGAGGTTGTAGGTGAACGAGTCGTAGTTGTCGATCATGAGGATCATGGGCTTCACCGGTTCGGCAGTTCGGTCGTTCGGGGGTTCGGGTGTTCCCGGGTCGGGCAGATGCATCGTTCTCGTTCAGTACGCCCGAACCACCGAACACTCGAACGCCCGAACGCATTTCATTTCAGTCCAGCCCCGCCTCCGCCAGTTCGATGGCCCGCAGCATTCCCCGGGCCTTGTTCATCGTCTCCTGGTACTCCCGCTCGGGCTCCGAATCCGCCACGATGCCGGCCCCCGCCTGGATGGTGGCTACCCCGCGGGAGAAGAGGATGGTCCGGATGGTGATGCAGGTGTCCAGGTTGCCCGAGAAGCTCACATACCCCACCGCGCCCGCGTAGGGCCCGCGGCGCACCGGTTCAAGCTCTTCGATGATCTCCATGGCTCGCACCTTGGGGGCGCCCGTCACGGTGCCCGCCGGGAAGCAGGCCCGCAGGACGTCGAAGGCGCTCCGTCCCGGCTCCAGGGTCCCCCGGACGTGCGATACCAGATGCATCACGTGGGAATAGCGCTCCACGGTCATGAGATCGGAAACGGCCACGCTTCCCACCTGGGCGACCTTGCCCACATCGTTGCGACCCAGATCCACCAGCATGATGTGCTCCGCCCGCTCCTTGGGATCGGCCCGCAACTCCTCCGCGAGCTGGCGGTCCTCCTCCTCCGTCCCCCCCCGCGGGCGCGTCCCGGCGATGGGGCGGAGGTCGATCCGCTCCCCTTCCAGGCGCACCAGGATCTCCGGGGAGCTGCCCACCACCTTCAGGTCGCCCAGCCGCAGGTAGTACATGTAGGGGGACGGGTTCACGATCCGCAGGGCGCGGTACACGTCGAATGGATCCGCATCGGTCCGCACGGTCAGGCGCTGGGAGAGGACCGCCTGGATGACATCGCCCGCCTCGACGTAGGCCTTGGCCCGTGCCACGGCCTCGCAGAACCCCTCCCGGGTGAAGGTGGACTCGAGGTGCAACGATCCCGCGCGCGCGGACCGCCCCATGGGGGCGCCCATCGGCCGCCGCAGGGCGGCGATGATCGCTTCGATCTTCTGCTGGGCCTCCCGGTACGCCCGTTCGACCCCCGAGGGGGTCTGGTCGTGAACGGTGGCGTTGGACACCACGGTGATCCGGTGGGTCACGTTGTCGAAGATCAGGAGGGTGTCCGTCAGCAGGAACAGGGCATCCGGCAGATCCAGGTCATCCTTGGCCAGGGCAGGGAGCCGCTCCAGGTGGCGGACGGCGTCGTAGCTCAGATACCCCACCATCCCCCCGGTGAAGCGCGGGAGGCCGGGGACGCTGACCACCCGGTATCCTTCCAGGAGCCGCGTCAGGGCCGTCAGCGGATCCTGGACGCCGGGGAGGACTTCCCGTCCCTCTCCCCGCAACACCTCCACCTGCGTGCCCTTCGCGCGGAGCACCAGGCTGGGATTGCTGCCGAGGAAGCTGTAGCGGCCCCACTGCTCGCCGCCCTCCACGCTCTCCAGGAGGAACGCGTAGTTCCCGCTGTCAATCTTCCGGAAGGCGGAGACGGGAGTCTCCATGTCCGCCAGGATTTGGCGGGCCACAGGGATGAGATTCCCCTGCCGGGCCAGCTCGCGAAAGGTTTCCAGATTGGGTGTGTACACGGCGCCGCCTCACACGGGATGGGCATCCCCAGCCAGGAAGCGAGAAAGTAGCACGGGGATACACAGAGGGTCAAGGAACCGACGGGAAAGACAGGGGTGCGGGCCGGCGGTCACCAGCGATGTGACGGGATCAGTCCGGGGCAGGTATGCGGCGTGCGGATCATTGCAGGTTCACATCCTCGCGTACGTCAGTGCGCGTTCAGCACCACCGCGTACGTCAGTGCGCGTTCAGCAATTGATCGATCTTGGCCTTGATGGTGGCCTTCGGGTGCGCCCCGATGACCTGGTCCACCCGGCTCCCGTCGCGGAAGAACATCAACGTGGGAATGCTCCGGACGCTGAAGCGTGCCGCCGTCTGGCGGTTCTCGTCCACGTTGACCTTGCCCACGGTGAGCCGGTCGCTGTATTCGTTCGCAAGCTCCTCCAGAACCGGCGCCACCATCCGGCAGGGCCCACACCACTCCGCCCAGAAGTCCACGACGATCAGTGGCTGGGCCTTCACCTGGGCGTCGAAATCGGCGTCGGTCAGGGTCAGAATCTTGCCGGGGGCCATGTGATCTCTCCGGAACCGATCTGGCAACACGCGAGACAACAAGTGCAGCGGAGTCTAGAGAATTATGGCACAACCTGTCAAGCACTTTGTCCGAATTGACCGGCGCCAGGGCGCATGCTAGGCTGCACCTACAGCAATTGAAAATTGAAAACCGATGAACCGGGAATATGACCGATTTCGAAGGAGCCATCGCTTCCGTCCAGGAGATCCTGGCCTACCGCTTTCGAAACCCGGCCCTGCTCCGCCAGGCCCTCGGGGCGTGGAACCTCCCCTTGAGCCCCGAGGCGGCCGCCGCCCGGCAGCGACTGGAGTTCCTGGGAGACGCCGCGTGGGATTTTGCAGTCGCCGCGGCGGCGTTTCAGCTTTGTCCCCATGCCACGGCCGGGGACCTCACGCGCTACCGGGCCGCCTGGTGCAGCACGGAGGGGCTGGCGCACCTCGCCCGACAGCTCGGTCTTCCGACCCCGGATGGGGCCGCTTCGCCGGTGCCGAGCGAGCGGGTCATCGCGGAGATGCTGGAAGCGATCCTCGGCGCCATGGTAGAGGATGGGGACCTCGACGCCATCCGCGCCTTGGCGCATCGGGTGATCGCGCAGGAGGGCGTCACGACCGCGCCGCCCCCCGTGGATCCGAAGTCCGCCTTGCAGATGTTGGCGCAGGCCCGGTGCGGCACATTGCCGGCCTATCGGCTGGTTGACCGACGGGGACCCCCCCACCACCCGATCTTTCGCGTCGGCGTCAGGGTGAATGGGGCGGGGATCGAGGTCCGGGCCGAAGCTGAAGGCGCCTCTCGCCAGGCGGCGGAACAGGAGGCAGCCCGGATGGCCCTCCAACAGTTGGTCGAAGGGGCTCCTTCCTAGACACAATATCTCGTGGCGCCCGCTGGCCCGGGCCCTAACCCTGGTATTTCCGGCTTGACAGCGCCCGGATGCCCGTGTTAGCGTTCGCTCACATGTGAGGGGTCTGGCCGCCGTCCCCCCTGCATGGAGGGAACCACCGCTCAATGCATCTCGCCAAAATCTCCCTCTTCGGTTTCAAATCGTTCGCGGACAAGGTCGAACTCTCTTTTGAGCCAGGAATCACCGTCGTCGTCGGCCCCAACGGCTGTGGCAAGAGCAATATCTCCGATGCGGTTCGCTGGGCTCTCGGGGAGCAGAGCGCCAAGCTCCTGCGCGGCGACCGCATGGAGGACTGCATCTTCGCCGGCAACTCCCGGCGGAAGCCGCTGGGCCTTGCCGAGGTCTCTCTGACCCTCACGCGCAACGAGGGGGAACTCGGGACCGACTACGGGGAAGTGAACGTCACCCGCCGCCTCTACCGATCCGGGGAGAGCGAATACCTGCTCAACAAGATTCCCTGCCGCCTGCGCGACATCCACGACCTCTTCATTGATACCGGCCTGGCCGGCGAGCCCTACGCCCTCATCGAGCAGGGGAGCATCGGCAGCGTGGTCAACGCCAGGCCGGCCGACCGCCGGGTCCTCATCGAGGAGGCGGCCGGCATCATGAAGTACAAGACCAAGAAACGGGCCGCCCTGAACAAGCTCGAGGCCACGGAGCAGAACCTTCTGCGTATCCGCGACGTGATCGTCGAGGTGGAGCGCCAGCGAAACTCGCTGAAGCGCCAGGCCAACAAGGCCGAGCGCTACCGGGAGCTGGACCGGCGGGCCACGGAGCTGAAGCTGTACCTGAAATTCCGCGAGCACGCCGCCCTCTGGGACGAGTTGCAGACCGTCCTGGCGCAACTGGGCCCGCGCCAGGAGACCCTCGCCGGGCTGCGCGCCGGGATCGCGGCCACCGAGGCGGACCTGGAGACGCGCCGCCTCCAGGCCCTGGAGCAGGAACGGGCCGTGTCGGCCGCGCAGGAGGCGCTCTATGCCCTCCGCGGACAGATCGACCGGGACGAGGCGGAACTGCGGAACCTCACCCAGCAGATCGAGGCCGCCCGCCAGCGCCAGGGAGAGAACGAGGCCACCCTCGCCGGCCTGGGTGAGCGGATGCGGGGCCTGCTGGTGGAACTGGAAGCCTGCACGTCTCGCGCCACCGCACAGGAGCAGGAGGTCGCCGCGCTGGAAGTGGCGCTCGCGGAGGAGGGCCAGAGGCTGCGGAAGGCGGAGGCCGCCGTCGAATCCGGCGTCGCGGAACTGGAGCGCCTGCGCGGGCAGGCCGCCCACCAGGCCACGCAGCTCGCCCTGAAGCGGAACGAGCTGGCGACCCTCGTGGAGCGGAGCCGGCAGATGACCGCCCAGGCGGACCGGCTGCGCATGAACCGGGCCGAGGCGACCACTCAGCGGGAGGGGGCGGAAGCTTCCTTCTCGGCCGACGAAGCCCGCCGCCTGGAAGTGCTGGAGCAACGACGGGGTTTCCAGGCCCAGCGCGAGACGGCCCAGGCAGAAGCAGAGCGTGCCCGGGAGGCGCGGCGGCGCCTGGAGGCGGAGATCGCCGCACTCACCGCGGACGTGGAGCGCCAGCGCGGGCGCCTGGCATCGCTTCACGAGCTCAAGTGGCAGTTCGCCGACTTCGCGGAGGGCAACCGCCTGCTGCTCCAGGCGGGACGCGACCGGCGCCTGGTCGGCATCCTGGGCTCCCTCGCCGAGATCCTGGAGGTCGCCCCCCGCCACGAGAAAGCGCTGGAGGCCATCCTGGGGGCTCACCTACAGGGCGTGCGGGTCCGGACGTGGGCCGAGGCGAAGGACGCCCTCGCCCACCTGTTCCGGTCCGGCCAGGGACGGGCCACGCTGGTGAGTCCGATGCCCACCGGAGAGGGGACCTGGGGCCAGCAGATCCGGGAAGACCTGGCGGCACAACTCGCCGATCTGCCCAAGGAGCTCCGGGGACAGCTCGAGGGCATGGCGCTCGATCTCCTGCAGACCCCCCAGGGCAGCGAACCCTGGGTGGTGAACCTCTTGGCGGACGCCGTGGTCGTGAGCGACCTGGACGTGGCGCAGGCCATCGCCCGCGAGCTCCCCGGGCCGTTCACCGTCGCCACCCTGGCGGGCGAGGTCCTGACACACCGGGGCACCCTGACCGGCGGGACGCCGGCTCCGCAGGGCCTCCTGGCCCAGCGCCGTGAGGCGCGCGAGCTGGAGGAAGCCCTGGCCACCAGCGAGCTCGGCCTGGCCGGCCTGCGCGAAGCGCTGGGCATCGTCTCCGAGGACGTGGCCACGGCCGCGCGCGCCGTGGAAGCGGCCGGAACGGCCGAGCGCCAGGCGGAACTGGACCTGCTGGCCATCGAGAAGGACCTGGCGGCCAAGCGCGCCGAGGAGGCGCGCCTCAGCCAGCAACTGGAACTCTTCGGGATCGAGCTACAGGCGGTGGAGGCCGACCTCGATCGGATCGCCGGCGAGGTAGACGGCCTCCGCGCGTCCGTCGCCCAGGGGGAAGCCGAGGCGGAGGCCTTGAGCCAGGCGATCGCCGCGCGGGAATCCGCGGTGGCTGCCCTGCGCCAGACGCGCGAAGAGCTGGCCGCCCACCTGGCGGAACAGCGGGTGACCCTGGCCTCCCGGGCCGCGCAACGGGACGAGATGCTGCGCGACCTCGCGCGCATGCGCCACGACCTCGAAACCGCCGAGGCGGAGACGGCCCGCCTCACGCGGGAATCGGCGGACCTCGGCGCCCGCCAGGCCGGCCTGGAGGAGGTGCGCGACCGCCTGCGGGAGGCCCTCGCGGCCCTCCACCGGGACGAGGAGGCGCGCCAGGGGGCTCTGGTCCAGTTGCAGGAAGCCAGGGCGGCCGCCCAGGAGGCCATTCGCCAACTCGAGGACGCGCTCCGGACCAAGCGACGCGAGGAGGCGGAGCTCGCCGAAGAGATCGCTTCTCTCGGAACCAGGCGCGGCGAGCTGAAGACGGCCATGACCCACCTGGAGCAGAGCCTCTGGCAGGACCACAACGTCAGCCTGCCCGAACTCCGCGAGCGCTTCGCCGAGTCCACCTGGGAGGTGGAGGCCGCGCAGGCGGAGCTGGAAGAGCTGCGGGCCAAGCTCCTGGAGCTGGGTCCTGCGAACCTGGGCGCCCTGGAGGAATACCAGGCCCTCTGCCAGCGGCACGAGTTTCTCACCAGCCAGGCCGCGGACCTCACCAACTCCGTGGCCTCCCTGCGCCAGGCGATCGCGGAGATCCACCGGACGATCAAGACGCTGTTCGATTCGGCGCTGGCCACGGTGAACCAGCATTTCGAGCACTACTGGCGCCGCCTCATCGGCGGCGGGAGCGCGGAACTCCGCCTGGTCGAGCCGGCCGAGGGGGAAGAGACCGAGGATCCGGGCGTCGAGATGCTCCTCCGCATCCCGGGCAAGCGGGCTACCATTCTCTCGCTGCTCTCCGGCGGCGAGCGCGCCCTGGCGGCCCTGGCCCTCCTCCTGGCCCTCTTCACGACCCGTCCCAGCCCCTTCTGCGTGCTGGACGAGGTGGACGCCCCCCTGGATGACGTCAACGTGGAGCGTTTCGTCACCCTGCTCAAAGAGATGGCGCGGGCCTCCCAGTTCATCGTCATCAGCCACAATAAGCGCACCATGGAGGCGGCCGACATCCTGTACGGGATCACCATGGAGGAAGAGGGCGCGTCCAAGGTGATCTCGGTCCGCATGAAGGCGGCCGCCTGAACACGAGACTGTTCGAGCGTTCGAGCGTTCGATGGTTCGGTGGTTCCCGAACAGCCGAACTTCCGAACGCTCGAACCACCGAACGCTTTTGAAACGCGGAATGGCCCCCTCGGACCTGCAGTCAGTGCTCGACTCCCTCGTGAGCCGCGTGGCCGGGGCGCGGGGTGCGATCCTGGTGGACCGGGACGGCGTCCCCATCGCCCGGGCGAGCCGCGGGCCGGGCGTGGACCTGGAGGCGGCCGGGGCTGGGGCCGGCCTGCTCCTGCGGGAGACCCTGGCCGCCGCCGAACGCCTCGGCCAAGGGATGGTCGGCGAGGTTCTGCTGGAAGCCGAGCGCGGAACGGTCGCCATGATTCCGCTCAAGAACGCCTGCTGCCTCTGCCTGCTGCTGGGGCCGGACGCGGCGCTGGGCCGCGGACTCTTCGAGGCGCGCCGGGCCGCCTTCGCCCTGGATCAATCCCTTTGATGTCGGCCGAAACCCCGCCTGCACCATTTGGCTTTTTTTCCCGCCTGCGCGACGGCTTGCGCAAGACACGGGACGGGCTGCGCGAGAAGCTGGAGGGGCTCTTCGGTGGCGCCGCCCTGGACGAGGGAATCCTGGAGGAGCTGGAGGAGGCCCTCCTCGCCTCGGATCTCGGCCCTGCGACCACCGCTGCCATCCTGGAACCCGCCCGCGCCGCGTTCCGGCGCCGGGGCGCGACCAATGCCGAGGCCATGCGCGCCCTGCTGGCAGACCGGGTGGCCGCCTTGCTCAGCGTCGGCCGCCCGCCGGGCCCTCCCCCGCCCGTCCCGCCCCACGTGACGTTGTTCCTGGGCGTGAACGGCTCCGGAAAGACCACAACGATTGCCAAGCTGGCCAAGCGCTATCGCGACGCCGGTGAGCGGGTGCTCCTGGCGGCGGGCGACACCTTTCGCGCCGCGGCCATCGAGCAACTCCAGATCTGGGGACAACGGATCGGGGCGGACGTGATCGCCCACCGATCCGGGGCGGATCCCGCCGCCGTCGTCTTCGACGCCTGCAAGGCGGCGACGGCTCGGGGCGTCCAGCGCCTGCTGATTGATACGGCCGGTCGCCTGCACACCCGGCAGAACCTCATGGAGGAGCTGAAGAAGATCCACCGGATCATCGCCCGGGAGGTGCCGGGCGCCCCCCATGAGACGTTCCTGGTCCTGGACGCGACCATCGGCCTCAACGCGGTGGCCCAGGCCCGCGAGTTCCACCAGGCCGTCGGGGTGTCGGGTCTCATCATCGCCAAGTTGGACGGGACGGCCAAGGGCGGGGCCGTGGTGGCCATCGCCCAGACGCTCCAGCTCCCCGTGCGCTACGTGGGGGTCGGTGAAGGCCCCGACGACCTCCAGCCCTTCGATCCGCGCGAATTCGCCGCCGCCCTCTTCTCCTGACCCACCCTCTCGGAAATTGGAAACTGGAAAATGGAAACTGGGCAATGATTCCATCGGGTTTCCAATTCCGATTTCCGGTTTCCAGCTTCCGAATATCCAGTGCAGGCATTCAGCACTGCCCGCCAATCCCCATGTCGCCACGAGCGTCACGCCCGGTCATTCCCGAGACAATGTTTGAGCCTGGACTTGTGAGCCCAGACTCGGCCGCGCCGCTCCAGTAATAGAACTTAACGAATATGGATGGGATTGATAGTTTATCTGTATCATACAGATCGGAGGTGAACATGAAGGCCACCGTACAGAAGAAAACATACAATCTGGATGGCGAGGTGATCGAGAGAGTTCGTCGCTTGTTCAATGCGAAAACGGATACGGAGGCGATTCACAGAGCACTACGCAAAACCATTGAGGATCACGAGATTCAGGATGCTCTGGAGAGACTCTTGCGGGAAGGCCGATTTCGGACGATTTACCGGTGAAATACCTCCTGGACACCAACGTCTATCTGGGGGCCTGTCGATCTGAAGTGACACGGACCCAGTTTCGCAAGACCTTCTTCCCCCTTCTCCCTGCGACGTTCCTCTCGGCGGTGGTTGCCTATGAGCTCCTTGTGAATGCCCGGAATGCCCGGACGCAGACCCTCGTGCGAGAGTTCACCCGCCCGATGGAACGCACCGGTCGAGTCGTCAGCCCCACCTTTGAGGACTGGGTCCAGGCATCCCAGATCGTCACGGCTATTGAGGAAAAGGACCGCAGGTGGAGATCCAAGTTGCCGTGCCTGCTCAATGACATCCTTATTGCGCTGTGCACCCGGCGGATTGGCGCCACGCTTCTCACCTATAACCGCGACGACTTTCGGCTCATTCGCCGCTACAAGGATTTTTCTCTGCAGGTCGTTCAAGCATAGGATTCCTGGGTAACGAAACGTGCCAAGCCCCTTCGCTGGCAGGTGGGCCGCCCGAGAGATCTGGAGGATGTCGCCGCCCTCGAAATCCCCCCCCCTCGGAAATTGGAAACTGGAAAATGGAAACCGGGTACTGGTGGCGTGCGTCTTCCAGTTTCCAGTTTCCGATTTCCAATTTCCATTGTCCATAGGGCGCCGGCTTTCACCTTGACACCTCTGGGCGACGATGTTAGCCTCGACGAGAAAATCGTTATGTAACGCCGGGTTGCGGGAGTCATGGTGCGAGTAGCCGAGGCCGATCAGATCTGGATGCGCCGCGCGCTGGACCTCGCGGCGCGCGCCCGTGGGCGGACGAGTCCGAACCCCATGGTGGGGGCGGTCCTCGTCAAGGACGGCCAACTCATCGGCGAGGGCTTCCACGCCTACGCCGGTTCCGATCATGCGGAGGTGGCCGCCCTGCGCGACGCGGGCCCCGCAGCGCGGGGAGCGACGCTGTATGTGAGCCTCGAGCCCTGCTCTCACTACGGCCGCACGCCGCCCTGCGTGGAGCAGATCCTCCAGGCCGGGATCCGCCGCGTCGTGGCCGCCTGCGAGGATCCGAATCCCGCGGTGAGCGGCAAGGGGATCGCGGCGCTCCGCGCGGCCGGCCTCTCCGTGGACGTCGGCGTCCTCGCCGAGGAAGCGGAGCGGCTCAACGAGGCGTTCTTCACCCATGTCCGGACGGGTCGCCCCTTCGTGACCCTGAAGGTCGCCGCCAGCCTGGACGGCAAGATCGCGACCCGGACGGGGGAGTCTCGCTGGATCACCGGGGAGAGCGCCAGGCGGCGTGTCCACCAGCTCCGGAACGAGATGGATGCGGTTCTGGTGGGTATCGGCACGGTCCTCCGCGACGATCCCCTCCTGACCACGCGGCTGGAAATCGCGGACCAGCGCGACCCCATCCGGGTCGTCGTGGACAATCTGGCCCGCCTGCCCCTGCGGGCCAAGGCGGTGAATCGCGCCTCCACCGCGCCCACCATCCTGGCGGTTTCCCAGATGGCGCCCCGAACGAAACTGGAAGCCCTCGAGCGCGAGGGGGTCCAGGTGATCGTGGTGGAGAGCAGCCCCCGCCGGGTCTCGCTGGAGCGCCTCATAGAGGCGCTGGGAAAACGCGGGATCCTCTCGGTGATGATCGAGGGGGGCGCGGAGATCAACGCCTCCGCCCTGCGCGAGGGGGTTGTGGACAAGGTCCTCGTTTTCCTGGCACCGATCCTGATCGGCGGGAAATCCACGCCCACTGCGGTCGGGGGCGACGGTATCGAGTCCCTGACCCAGGCGGTGCGGCTGCGGGACGTGCGGATCGAGCGCTTCGATGGCGACATCCTGGTGGAAGGCTACATCCAACGTATGATGGGGACACCCTAGCGTGCTAGATCGGGGATTCGCCAGTATCGCTTCCTGTCCACAAGCGTTCGGGCGTTCGGGCGTTCGGGCGTTCGGGCGTCCCCGTACCATCGAACCCTCGAACACCCGAACCGCCGAACCGTAATGTTCACCGGGATCATCGAGGCCATCGGCACCGTTCGGGAGCACTCCCCCCGCGCGGACGGCGCTCGTGCCCTCATCGGGGCGGGGCCGCTGACAGAAGGGCTTCGCGTGGGCGACAGCATCGCCGTGGACGGCGCGTGCCTGACCGTGACCACCCTCAAGGGGGACGGGTTCACCTGCGATCTCTCGGCCGAGACGCTGGCGCGAACGACCTTGAGGACGCTCCGGGTCGGGGCGCGGGTGAATCTGGAGCGGCCGCTGCGGCTGGGCGATCGTCTGGGCGGGCACCTGGTCACCGGCCACGTGGATGCCGTCGGCCAGATTGCCGATCGCGTCCCACAGGGTGACGGAGAGTTCATGCGCTTCCGGTTCCCGCCGGGCCTGGCCCCTCTCCTGGTGATGAAGGGCTCCATCGCCGTGGACGGCATCAGCCTGACCGTGGCGGAACTCGAACGTGACACTCTCGGCGTGGCCATCATCCCGCACACCCTCCATCACACCACGCTGGGAGGAAAGCGGGTGGGCGATCCGGTAAACCTGGAGGCCGACCTCCTGGGAAAACACGTCGCTCGACTCCTGGCAGGCCGGGCGGATGCCTTGGGCCAAGAGGGCCTGACCCTGGCCTCCCTCAAGGAGCACGGCTTCGCATGAGCGGACGGAAAGCTCCCCCGCGCCATCGGCCAGCGTCCACGCGCTCGGGCTCTCCCTCGGGCGACAGCGGGCGACGTGGCGCGTCCAAGGGCGGATCGCCCCGGACAGAGGCACCCATTCGCTTCGACCGGATCGAGGACGCCATCCGGGACATCCGCAAGGGGAAGATGGTCATCGTCGTGGACGACGAGGACCGGGAGAACGAGGGGGATCTGACCATGGCGGCCGAGAAGGTCACGCCGGCCGCCATCAACTTCATGGCCGCCCACGGGCGCGGCCTGATCTGCATGCCCATCGTGGGCGAGCGCCTGGACCAGTTGCAGATCCCGGCCATGGTCTCGGAGAACACGTCCCCGTTCGAGACCGCCTTTGCCGTCTCCGTCGAGGCCAAGCACAAGGTCAGCACCGGCATCTCGGCCCACGATCGGGCCGCCACCGTCAAGGCCATCCTCGACCCGAATATCCGGCCCGATGACCTCGCGCGGCCTGGCCACATGTTCCCCCTGCGGGCCCGGGAGGGCGGCGTGCTCACCCGCGCCGGCCAGACCGAGGCGGCCGTGGACCTGTCCCGCCTCGCGGGACTCTACCCCGCGGGCGTGATCTGCGAGATCATGAACCCGGATGGCACCATGGCCCGCGTCCCATCCCTGGCCCGCTTTGCCCGGCGCCACGGCCTGCGGATGATCACCATCAAGGATCTCATTGACTTCCGGATGAAACGGGAGAAGTTCGTCAGCCGCGTGGCCAGCACCATCCTCCCCACGCGCCACGGCAACTTCAAGGCCCTCCTGTACCACAGCCAAGTGGACAACAAGCATCACCTGGCCCTGGTAAAGGGCGAGATCAGCGTCGCCGACCCGGTCCTGGTGCGGGTCCACTCCGAGTGCCTGACCGGCGACGCGCTGGGATCGCTCCGCTGTGACTGTGGGGCGCAGCTCGACCGCGCCATGGAGCGCATCGCCCAGGAGGGGAAAGGAGTTCTCCTCTACATCCGGCAGGAGGGACGCGGGATCGGGCTGGCGAACAAGCTGCGGGCCTACGAGCTGCAGGATCAGGGCTTCGACACGGTGGAGGCGAACGAGAAGCTCGGGTTCAAACCGGATCTGCGCGACTACGGTGTCGGGGCCCAGATCCTGGTGGACCTGGGGGTCTCCAAGCTCCGCCTGATGACCAATAATCCGCGCAAGATCGTGGGGCTGGAGGGCTACGGCCTGCACGTGGTGGAGCGGATCCCGCTGCTGACCAAGCCCACCCCGGCCAATCTGGGGTACCTCACCACCAAGCGGGAGAAGCTGGGGCACCTCATCCAGACGCCCGCTGGCCGCGCCCCGCGCCCCGCGCGGGGGGACGGCGCGCCGGGAACCGGCCGGGCCAGGCGCTGAGCACCGCCCCCGCGACGGGGCGGACAGGAGGGAACATGCTGCGGACATGGGAAGGGACCCTCGTGGCCAAGGGGCTCACCTTCGGCATCGTGGTGAGCCGGACCAACGAGTTCATCACCGCCCGACTCCTGGAAGGCGCCCTGGACGCCCTCCGGCGCCACGGGGCCGAGGAGGATCAGATCGACGTGGTGAGGGTGCCGGGATCGTTCGAGATCCCGCTGGTGGTGAAGCGCCTGGCCACCTCGGGCCGCTATGAGGCCATCATCTGCCTGGGGACGGTCATCCGGGGCGCCACCCCGCACTTCGAGTACATCGCAAGCGAGGTGTCCAAGGGCGTGGCGGCCGCGGCCATGGAGACGGGCGTCCCCATATCCTTCGGTGTCCTCACCACGGACTCCATTGAGCAGGCGGTCGAGCGGGCGGGCAGTAAGGGGGGCAACAAGGGCTTCGACGCTGCGTGCTCGGCCATCGAGATGGCCAATCTCTTCCGGGAACTCAAGTAACGGGGGTTGGGGATCGGGGGCTGGGGGCTGGCTTTCCCCCCAATCCCCACCCCCCATCCCCTAGCCCCCGGTCGTGGAAACCATGGGCAAGCGACGCAAGGGGCGCGAACTCGCCCTAATGATTCTCTACGAGCTGGAATTCCGATCCGGCGAGACGGAGCGGGTCCTGAAGGAATTCTGGCAGGACCACCCTGCGCTGCCGGAGGTCCAGGCGTTCGCCGACAGCCTGGTGCGTGGGACGCTGGAGCACGTCGCCGAGATCGACCGGCTCATCGTGGTGAACGCCGCCCATTGGAGCCTGGCCCGCATCGCCCTGGTGGAGCGGAATATCCTCCGCCTGGCCGCCTACGAGTTACTCCACCGCCATGATATCCCGGAGAAGGTCGCCATCAACGAGGCCATCGAACTCGCCAAGCTCTACGGGAGCCAGGAATCGGGTGCCTTCGTGAACGGCATCCTGGACCAGATCCGCCTGCACCTGCAACCCCACCAGCAGGCCCCTGCCTGAGATGGAGATCCGGGAAACCGGCGATCCCCTCGAGGAGATCGGCGCAGACACCCTGATGCTGTTCCACCTGGAGGATGAGCCGTCACCTCGCGGCCGCCTGGGTCAGGTGGACTGGATCCTGTGCGGGGCGGTCTCGCGCCTCCGCGCCCGGGGGAAGTTCGCCGGGGAGCGTGGGGCGACCGCCCTGCTCTCGCCCAATGGAAAGCTGAAGGCGGAAAAGGTCCTGGTGGTCGGGCTGGGGCGCCAGGCCGATCTGTCCATGGTTGCCCTCTACCGGCTGTCCTATCAGACGGCGCAAACGATCCTGCATCTCGGCGGCACCCGCGTCGCCCTGGAACCTCCCTGCCGGGCCTTCCCGCGGGAGGCACCGATCCGGATCCAGCAGGCGTTCCTGGAAGGCTTCCTGGCGGAATTGGAGCGGGGCCGGCCCGGGACGCCGTTCAGCATCACCCTCCTCTCCCACCCCAACGGCGGGTGATCCCCGCCAGGCAGCTCCCACCTGTTCTCCATCTCTGACTGGGCGGAACAATTGCGGGAAGGCCGGATGGGGTTCGTGGATCCGGACGGGTGGGTCCTACCGAACGAAGCTGACGGCTGACGGCTACAGGCTGAAGCCCACTCAGATCCGGAAGGGTCGCAGCGTCTCCTCGATCCCCTCAAGCTGCGCCTCGATCTCCTGCAGGTGACCGGACAGCGTCACCGGCGGAACCTGGCCTTTCGCCAGCTCTCCCTGCAGGGCCCCGAGCCGCGCCCGCGCCACGCCCTCCTGCTCGCGGATCCGCGCCAGGGCATCGCGCAGGTTCCCCACCGCCTGATCCAGCACCGCTGCCATCCCCTGCAGATCGTCCCCCTCGCGAACGCGGATCGGCGTGGTGAATTCCCCCGCGGCGAGGCGCTTGCCGATCGCCTCGAGCCGGTACAGCGGGCCGCCCAGGGCGTGGGTGGCCAAGACGCTCAGAATGGCCGCCAGCAGCATACTCACGAAGAGCGCCGGCCAGAGGCGGCCCCCCAACGCGGACAGGCAGCTCGCCGCCATCGCCTTGTCGAGCTCGGAGGCCCGCCCCGACAGCAGGAGCTGCATGGGGAGGAACGTGAGGACGATGATGGCCAGGCTGCAGATGATCAGGGGCACCAGGGACAGATAGAGGTACTTCCGCTGGATCGGGTGAACGTAGAACCTGCGGTGCCAGATATCGGGTCTCGCCACGTGAGCGCTCCTGATGCGCTGGCGACACCGGTCGGCCGAGCGGGAGGTCGCCAGGATAGAGGGGCCTACTGTTCGAACTTCTTGAAGAGGAGACTGGCGTTGGTTCCGCCGAAACCGAAGGAGTTGGTCAGCGCGTACCCCACCCGGACGGGCCGCGCCGTGTTGGGGACATAGTCCAGGTCACACTCGGGATCGGGGGTGTCGTAGTTGATGGTGGGCGGCACGATCCCGTGGGCGATGGTGAGGACCGAGATGACCGACTCGATGCCACCCGCGGCCCCCAGCAGGTGGCCCGTCATGGACTTGGTGGAGCTCACGGCCAGGAACCGCGCGCGCGCGCCGAAGATCGCCTTGATGGCCAGGGTCTCGTTCAGGTCCCCCGCGGGGGTAGAGGTCCCATGGGCATTGATGTAATCCACTACGGACGGCGACACCTTGGCGTCCGCCAGGGCCAGGCGCATAGAGCGCACGGCCCCTTCCCCTTCCGGGGCCGGCTGCGTGATGTGATAGGCATCGGCGGACATTCCGTAGCCTACCAGCTCGGCGTAGATCCTCGCATCCCGCCGCCGCGCGTGCTCCAGGGTCTCCAGCACCATGATCCCCGCCCCCTCGCCCATGACGAAGCCGTCCCGGTCCTTGTCGAAGGGCCGGCTGGCCCGGGTGGGCTCGTGGTTCCGGGTGGAGAGGGCCTTCATGGAGCAGAACCCCCCGATGGTGAGCGGGGTGATCACCGCCTCGCTCCCCCCCGCCAGCATCACGTCCGCCTCCCCGCGCTGGATGATCCGGAAGGAGTCCCCGATGGCATGGTTCCCCGTGGCGCACGCCGTGCAGACGCACGAGTTGGGGCCCTTCATCCCGAACCGCATGGAGATCTGCCCCGAGCCCATGTTCGTGATGATGGAGGGAATGAAGAAGGCGCTGATGCGCCCCGGTCCTTTCTCCAGGAGGACCTTGTGCGACTCCTCCAGGGCCGGGATCCCGCCCATGCCCGTGCCCACGAAGACGCCGATCCGCTCCCGGTTCTCGTCGGTGACCTTGAGGCCCGAGTCGTCGTACGCCATCTGGGCGGCGGCGATGGCGTAGTGGATGAAGAGGTCCATCTTGCGGGCCTCTTTCTTCTCGATCCACTGGAGCGGATCGAAGCCCTTGACCTCGCCGGCAATCTGGGTGTCATGCTTGCTGGCATCGAACCGGGTGATGGGTGCGATGCCAGAGACCCCGTTGACGATGCTCCGCCAAAAGCTCTCGATCCCGATCCCGTTGGGGGCCACCGCCCCTACCCCGGTGACGACGATGCGCACCATGATCGTGCCCTTCTGGGCCGCCCGTCCGGCCCCGTCCCCCGGCACACCTGCCCCCTCTCCGGTCTGGCAATGCGGGCAGGTGGGCTGTCGTTAGTCCTTCTTGTGCTCCCGGATATAGGTGATGGCATCCTGGACGGTGGCGATCTTCTCCGCATCCTCGTCGGGGATCTCGATGCCGAACTCCTCCTCCAGGGCCATCACCAGCTCCACGGTATCCAGGGAGTCCGCCCCGAGGTCATCGACGAATTTCGCCTCAGCCGTCACCTCGGCCTCGTCCACCCCCAACTGGTCAATGATGATCTTCTTGACTTTCTCTTCCGGGGCCGCGCTCACAATACCCTCCTTCTCCCGATGGGTGACCCGCTACGAGGACCACATGCCGCCATTGACGTGGATGACCTGCCCCGTGATGTATGCCGCCCCCTCGGACGCCAGGAAGGCCACCGTGGCGGCCACCTCTGCCGCGGTCCCGAACCGCCCCAGGGGGATCTGAGTCACGTGCGCCTGCTTGATGGCATCGGGAATCCCGGCCGTCATCTCCGTCTCGATGAACCCCGGCGCCACGGCGTTGACGGTGATGTCGCGCGAGGCCACTTCCCTGGCCAGTGCCTTGGTCAGGCCGAGCAGCCCCGCCTTGGCCGCGACGTAGTTTGCCTGGCCGACGTTCCCCATGCTCCCCACCACGGACCCGATGTTGATGATGCGCCCGCCCTGCTTCTGCTTCAACATGGGCCGCAAGGCTGCCCGGGCACAGCGAAAGGCGCCGTCGAGGTTCACAGACAGGACCGCGTCCCAATCTTCGTCCTTCATCCGGAGGATGAGGCCATCCCGGGTGATGCCCGCGTTGTTCACCAGGATGTCCAGCCGGCCGAACCGATCCAGGCAGGCCGCCACCACGCGGTCCGCATCCGCGGAAGCCCCGATATCCGCTGCCACGGCCAGGGCCTGGCCGCCCCGCGCCTCGATGGTCTTGGCCACCCCCGCCGCGGGCTCCAGGTGACGGGCGCACAGGACGACCGCCGCTCCCTCCTCGGCCAGGCGGTACGCGATCGCCTCTCCGATTCCGCGGGAGCCACCGGTGACCAGGGCGATCTTTCCTGCAAGGCTCATCTCTCAAATACCGTTCGGCTGTTCGGAGGTTCGGCTGTTCGGCTGTTCCAGGAACCGTGAACGACCGAACTGCCGAACGGTCGAACGGTCGAACGCTGTTGGGCGGCTACGATAGCCCCCGAGTTTCCGACGCGCAACTCCAGGGCGCACGGGATTATCCCAGGGCGGCGAGGGTTGCCTCGAGGGACGCCCGGTCCTCCACGTTCAGGACCCGGGTCTCGGGGGCGATCCGCCGGATCAGGCCCGAGAGGACCTTGCCGGGACCCACCTCGATAAAGGTCCCCGCGCCCTCTTTCACCAGGCGGGTCACAACGTCTTCCCACCGGACCGGCGTCGTCACCTGTCGGACCAGCGTGTCGGCCACCCGCGCCCCCTCGGTGAGCAGGTCGGCGTCCACGTTCGTCACCAGGGGCACACCGAGGTCCCGAATGCGGATCGTCTGCAGGACCGACGCGAGCCGGCCCGCTGCCGGGGCCATCAAGCTGCAGTGGAAAGGGGCGCTCACCGGCAATGAAAGGGCGCGTTTCGCCCCCTTGGTCTTGGCTAGCTCGATGGCGCGCTGCACGGCCGCCCTCGCCCCGGCGATCACCGTCTGGCCGGGGGCGTTGAGGTTGGCCACCTGAACCACCCCGGCCTCCCGCGCCTCCTCGCACGCCTGGAAGACCAGGGCGCGGTCCAGTCCGAGGATGGCGGCCATGGCGCCCTCGCCAGGCGCAACTGCCTCCTGCATGAACTGGCCGCGGGCCCGGACCGCCCGCACCGCGTCGGCAAAGTCCAGGGCGCCACCCGCCACCAGGGCGGAATACTCGCCCAGGGAATGGCCGGCCACGAAATCGAAGGACGCGCCCGCCGCCACCAGGGCATCCAGCGCCACGATGCTGGCCGTCAGGATGGCGGGCTGGGTATTGGCCGTGAGCGTGAGCTCCGCCTCCGGGCCCTCGAAGCACAGGCGCCGGAGGTCGAACCCCAGGGCGGCGTTCGCCTGGTCCCAGCGAGCCGAGGTCTCCCCCAGGTCCCGCCCCATCCCGACGGCCTGGGAGCCCTGGCCCGGGAAGACGCAGGCGACCCGGCTCACGCGCTCCTCACCAGCGGATCACGGCCGACGCCCAGGTCAGGCCGCCGCCGAACGCGACCAACAGCAGCAGATCTCCCTCGTGCACCCGCCCCGCCTGCACCGCCTCGTCCAGGGCCAGCGGGATGGACGCCGCCGAGGTGTTGCCGTACTTTTGGATGTTCACGCACACCTTGTCCTCGGACAGGCCCAGTCGCTGCCCCACGGCATTGATGATCCGCAGGTTGGCCTGGTGCGGGACCAGGAGGTCCACGTCGCCGATATCCAGGTGATTGTGCTTCAGGGCCATGAGGGCGGCATCCTCCATGGCGCGCACCGCGGTCTTGAAGACCTCGTTCCCGTTGCTCATCTGGATGGCGGCCAGCCCTTCGTCCACCAGGCGCTGGGTTATCGGGTGGCGCGAGCCGCCTCCCGGCATCATGAGCTGCGGCCCCTTGGCCCCATCGGCGAAGAGGTGAGTGGAGAGGATCCCCCGCTCCCCCTCGCAGGCCCGCAGGACCACCGCCCCCGCGCCGTCGCCGAAGAGGACACAGGTATTCCGGTCGCGCCAGTTCACGATCTTGGTCAGGGTCTCCGCCCCCACCAGCAGGATATTCCGCAGGGTCCCGAGCCGGAGCAGCCCGTCGGCCACGGCCAAACCGTAGACGAAGCCGGAGCACGCCGCGGAGACGTCCATGGCCCCGGCCCGCCTGGCGCCCAGCCGATCCTGGAGGACGCAGGCCGTGGAGGGAAAGAACATGTCGGGCGTCACGGTGGCTACCAGGATGATGTCCAGGTCGGCGGGGTCCAGGCCGGCCGCGGCCAGGGCCCGCAGGGCCGCCTGGTAGGCCAGGTCCGAGGTGGCTTCCGCCTCCGTGGTCATCCGCCGTTCGGAGATGCCGGTCCGCGTGCGAATCCACTCGTCGCTGGTGTCCAGCAGCTTCTCCAGGTCGGCGTTCGTGAGCACCTTGGCTGGCGCGTACGATCCGGTCCCGATGATCCTGGCACTCGGCATCGGACGATCGATCCTTCCCCTGTGAGCGGGCCGGCGGGGCGGTCCCGCTGGCCCCTGTAACCGGGCCGGCGGGGCGGTCCCGCTGGACGCCCGCTAGCCCAGGGCGATCCCCTCGCGAATGTGGGAGATGACCTTGTTGGCCACGCACTCACTGGCCACGCGGATGGCGTTCTTGATGGCCTTCCCGGTGGAGCGGCCGTGGCTGATGACGCACACCCCGTTCACGCCCAGGAGCGGCGCGCCGCCGTACTCCGACGGGTCCACCCGCCGCTTGAACCGCTTGAAGGCGGGCAGGAGGAGGAGGGAGCCCGCCCGGCCCCGCAGGTCCTTCCCGATCTCTTCCCGGAGCAGGTGGAACATGGTCTCCAGGACGCTCTCCGAGATCTTCAGGGCCACGTTGCCGGCGAACCCGTCGCACACGATCACGTCGGAGGTCCCGTTGAACACGTCGCGCCCCTCGACGTTCCCGATGAAGTTGAGGGATCCCTCGTCCTCCAGCTCCTTGAAGGCCTCCCGCGTCAGCTCGTTGCCCTTGGACTCCTCCTCACCGATGCTGAGGAGGCCGACCCGCGGCCGGGGCAGGCCCAGGAAGTCCCGGGCGTACACGTTGCCCATGATGGCGAACTGGACCAGGTGCCGCGCCTTGCAATCCACGTTGGCGCCGACGTCCAGCAGCACCGCGCGTCCCGTGAGGGTCGGCACCACCACGGCGATGGCGGGCCGCTCGACGCCCGGCAAGGGCCCGAGCACCACCAGGGCCGTGGCCATCACCGCACCCGTGTTGCCTGCGCTCACGAAGGCGTCGGCCTCGCCGCGCTTGACCAGCTCCAGCCCGATCCGGATGGAGGAGTGCTTCTTGCGCCGCAGGGCGGCCATGGGGCTCTCCCCCATCTCCACCACCTCCGGCGCATGCCGGACGGTCAGGGGCAGCCCACGGGTGTCGTGCGGGCGGAGGTAGCGCTGCAGCTCATCCTCCACCCCGACGAGGATGACTGTCGCGCCGTGCTGCCGGGCGGCCGTCACGGCGCCCTCGACGTTCACCTCTGGTCCGCGGTCTCCCCCCATAGCATCCAGGGCGACCCGGACGACCTCGGTCCGCTGCATGCTGATCGGCTCACAGGACGTGTGGGGCCGTGGAACCGTTCCTGCCCCGCGGGGGGTCGCACGCCCGTGGGCCGGGCCGGCCCTCGACGGAGCAGGCACCCCGACGGAAACGGCCCTAGTCCTTCGTCCGCTTCACCACCTCGCGGCCGCGGTAGTATCCGCAGCTCCGGCAGGCGCGATGCGGAAGGGTCATGGCCTGGCAGTGCGGGCAGCGGGCCAAGCCTGCCGCCTGCAGCGCGTCGTGCGCCCGCCGCTTGCGCGTTCGGGCATTACTGTGGCGTCGCTTGGGGAGCGCCATCGGTCATCCTCTCTCTCTCTCTCTCTCGAAACAGCATCCAGGGATCAGGTGGCGTCGGCGGATTGGGGCACCCCTCCGGGAAGCGCCTACAGCAACTTCCGCAAGGCCTGCAGCCGCGGGTCCACGCGGGCCTCTGTGCAGTCGCAGGCGGCCTGGTTCAGGTTCGCGCCGCAGCGTGGGCAGAGCCCTCGACAGTCCTCGTGGCAGAGGGGTTGAACGGGAAGGCTGAGCAGGATGTTTTCGCGCAGGAGGTCATCGGTGTAGATCCGCCCCTCCTTCAGGTAGGTCACATCCAGCTCGTCATCGGTGAGCTCGTGCTCCTCCTCTGGCGGGGCCTGCGCGGCGGTCTCGCAGTACAGGTGGAACCGGTCTTCGGCCTGAAAATGAAACGGCTCCAGGCATCGGCTGCAGACCAGCCCGACGCCACCGCTGAAGGACCCGCTGATCAGCAACCCGCGCCCGGAGCGCCCGACGTGCAGGTCCGCCCGCACGGTGGCCGGCCCGTCCCAGGTGTCCGCCGGCGCGCCGAGGTCCAGCACCTCCTCCGGCAAGACGATGTCCAGCCCATCGGGCGGAATCTGCGAGACTTCAATCAGCATGTCCGGGCGATCTGTCCGGGAAACCTGCGCAAAAGCGGGCGTAGTATACTGAGGGCCCCTGGGGGTGTCAAGGGAAAACCCCCCATTCGGCGCAGCCCGGCGGGACCGAAACGCCAAGCCGGACGGGGAGTTGCAGCCGCGGGGCGCCCGTGGCTGCGGGCCATGCCCGCCGCTCGGCCGGGGCCGGGATCCTCGATGAGCGGACCGCGCACGTCGGGCCTAGGGGCACAGTTCCAGGGCAGTGAAGAAATAGGGGATCTCGTACGCCGCCGACTCCGGCGAATCGGACCCATGGACCACGTTCTGTTCGATGCTGGTGGCCAGGTCCCGGCGGATGGTGCCCGGCTCGGCCTTCGCCGGATCCGTCGCCCCCATCAACTGGCGCACGCGAGCGATGGCCTCCGGTCCCTCCAGGACCATGGCCACTGTTGCGCCCGAGGACATGAACTGCGTGAGGCTGACGAAGAACGGCCGTTCCCGGTGAACCTGGTAGAACCCCTCGGCGTCCCGCCGCTCCAGGCTGACCATCTTGAGGGCCCGGATCGTGAGCCCGGCCGCTTCGAAGCGGCGGATCACCTCACCCACCTGCTTGCGGCGAACCGCATCAGGCTTCACTATCACCAGCGTCCGCTGCATCATCCTCTCCTCCCGGTCTCCTCCCGCTGCCCGCAATGCGGCGCCTGAGACGCAAAGGAGACCACCTGATCGCTCCCGGGTGGTCTCCCTTCAGTGGCTGTACTGGACACGGGGCCTGGCCCCGTGTCACCGATTCCGGAATCGCCTATCTGGATCTCGACCTCGCGATGGATCGGCCTTTTCCGCGAGCCGCGGGACGCCTGGCCGCGCCCTTTCTGTTCCTCGCCGCTCCGGCCGACACCCGCCTGCGGGTAGTCCGCCGCCCGGCCGGCACCGCAGGTAGCACGCGCGCCACCGCCTGGCCCATCTCTGCCGGACTCTTTACCACCGTGATGCCGGCCTTCCGCATGGCCGCCATCTTCTCGGCCGCCGTGCCGGTCCCCCCGGAGATGATGGCCCCCGCGTGCCCCATTCGCCGACCCGGCGGCGCGGTCTGCCCGCAGATGAAGCCGACCACCGGCTTGGTGACATGGGCCTTCACGAAGGCGGCCGCGTCCTCTTCGGCGGTACCCCCGATCTCGCCGATCATCAGGATGGCATCGGTCTCGGGATCCGCCTGGAACAGGCGCAGGGCGTCCACGAAGCTCGTTCCGATGATGGGATCGCCGCCGATCCCCACGCAGGTGGACTGGCCGATCCCCCGCGTGGTGAGCTGGCCCACCGCCTCATAGGTCAGGGTCCCGCTCCGCGAGACGACGCCGATTCGCCCAGGCGAATGGATGTGCCCGGGCATGATGCCGACCTTGGCCTTCCCCGGGGAGATGATCCCCGGGCAGTTGGGCCCAATGAGCCGCGTGTCCTTTCCCTGCAGGACGCGGGCGACCCGCACCATGTCCAGCGTCGGAATGCCCTCGGTGATGCAGACGATCAGGTGGACCCCGGCATCGGCCGCCTCCAGGATGGCATCGGCGGCGAAGGCGGGGGGCACGAAGATCAGCGAGGTGTTGGCCCCCTCCTTGGCCGCCGCGTCCGCCACCGTGTCGAAGACGGGGATCCCCTCGTGGAGGATGCCGCCTTTCCCCGGCGTGACCCCCGCCACGACCTTCGTCCCGTACTCGCGGCAGGCCAGGGCGTGAAACGTCCCTTCCTTCCCCGTGACACCTTGCACCACCACGCGCGTGCTCTTGTCCACCAGGATGCTCATGCCCTCTCCGCTGCGGGAAGCGGAAATTGGAAAATGGAAGCTGGAAACTGGTACAGACTTCGGGCCAATTTCCAACTTCCAGTTTCCAATTTCCGTTTTCCAGTTTCCAGTTCAGGCCCCCCGGGCCGCCCGGACGGCCTTCTCCGCGCCGTCCTTCATCCCTTGCGCCGTGAGGAAATTGAGCCTCGACTCGGCCAGCATGCGCTGGCCCAGCTCGACGTTGGTCCCCTCCATCCGGATCACGATGGGCAGCCTGACGCCGAGCGCCCGGACCGCCTTGATGACCCCCTCGGCCAGGCGGTCGCAGCGCAGGATGCCGCCGAAGATGTTGATAAAGACGGCCCGGACATTGGTGTCGGAGATCAGGATGCGGAAGGCGTTCTCGATCTGCTCGGCGCTGGCGCCGCCCCCCACGTCCAGGAAGTTGGCCGGCTCGCCCCCGGCCAGCTTGATGATGTCCATGGTCGCCATGGCCAGGCCGGCCCCGTTGACCATGCACCCGACGTTGCCGTCCAGCTTGATATAGTTTAGGTTGTACTTCGACGCCTCGACCTCCAGCGGAGACTCCTCGTCCAGGTCGCGCAGGGCCTGGATCTCGGGGTGCCGGGACAGCGCATTGTCGTCGAAGGTCATCTTCGCATCCAGGGCCAGCAGGCGGCCGTCCCCTGTGATCACCAGCGGGTTGATCTCCGCCAGGGAGCAGTCCTTGGCCTCGAAGGCCCGATACAGCTTGGTCACGAACTCGCCAGCCGCTTTCAGGAGATCCCCCTTGAGCCCCAGCCCGTATCCCAGCTTCCGCGTGTGGTAGCCCCGGACCCCCGTGGCCGGATCCACGTGGGCCTTCACGATGGCCTCGGGGCGGGTCCGGGCGACTTCCTCGATCTCCATCCCGCCCGCGCTGCTGGCCATGAGCACCGGCAGCCCGGCCGTGCGGTCGATCACGATCCCCAGGTACAGCTCCTGGCGGATGTCCATCCCTTCCTCCACCAGGACGTGCTTGACCAGCTGGCCCTCGGGCCCGGTCTGGTGGGTCTTCAGCATCATCCCCAGGATCTGGGACGCGACCCGCTCCGCCTCCTGCGGGGATTTCGCCAGCTTGACGCCGCCCCCCTTCCCGCGACCGCCGGCGTGGATCTGGGCCTTGACCACCACGGTCCCGCCCAGCTCCTGGGCGATCCCTCCGGCCGCGGACGCGGTGGTGGCGACCCGGCCGCGGGGCACGGGCACGCCGAACTCCGCCAGGATCGTCTTCGCCTGGTACTCGTGAATTTTCATCCGGCCTCCGCGGGGACAAGGGAGACAGGTGCCTGGTGCGGCCCGGTTGTCCGCGTCCCTTCGCCCGGAGCATCCTGGATCGATCAGCCGCCGAACAGACGCTTCAGGACGTAGGCGGTCGTCTCCCGGCCCATGGCGGCGATGGACTCGGTCAGCGGGATCTCCTTGGGGCAGGCGTGCACGCAGTTCTGGGCGTTGCCGCAGTCCTGGAGGCCGCCCTCGCCCATGAGAGCCTCCAGCCGCTCCCGCGCGTGCATCTTGCCCGTCGGGTGCATGTTGAAGAGCCGCACCTGCGAGATGGCGGCGGCGCCGATGAACGTGGACGTGGGGGTGACCTGGGGGCAGACCTCCAGGCAGCAGCCGCAGGTCATGCAGCGGGCCAGGCTGTAGGCCACGGCCGACACGTTTGGATCCACCCGCGGCCCGGGCCCCAGGTTATAGGTCCCGTCAATCGGGATCCAGGCGTGCATCCGCTTCAGCGCATCGAACATCCGCTGCCGGTCCACCACTAGGTCCCGCACCAGGGGGAATTTTGTCATAGGCTCCAGCACGATGGGCTGCTCGAGGTGATCAATGAGGGCACTGCATGCCTGGCGGACCTTGCCATTGATGATCATGCTGCACGCGCCGCACACCTCCTCCAGGCAGTTGGCGTCCCAGACGGGGGGCGTGGTCTTCTGCCCTTGCACCGTGTAGGGATGCCGCCGGACTTCCATGAGGGCCGAGATGACGTTCATCTTCGGCTTGTAGGGGAGGCTGAACTCCTCCCAGCGGGAGGACGCGTTCGGCTCGTCCTGCCGCTTGATCTTCAACTCGATCGTGTTCTTCGCCATTCGTCCCTCGCCTCCTGCGGGAGGTGCCGTGGGCGGGGGCGGATGCCCGGAGGCATCTCCCGCCCCGACAGGGTTAGTACTTGCGTGCCTCGGGTTTGAGGAGCGAGATGTCCACCGGGGCGTAGCGCAACTCCGGCCCGCTGGGCGTCCAGGTGGCCAGGGTCGTCTTCAGCCACTGGGCGTCGTTCCGGTCCGGGAAGTCGGGCTTGTAGTGGGAGCCGCGGCTCTCGTCCCGGCGGAGTGCCCCCAGGGTGATCAGGCGGGCCAGCTCCAGCATGTTCCAGAGCTGCCGGGTGAAGGAGACGGCCTGGTTGGCCCACGTGGCCGCGTCGTTGATATCAATGCGCTTCCACCGGTCCATGAACGCGAGGACGGCGTTGTCCGCGGCCTGGAGCTTGTCGTTGTGCCGCACCACCGCCACGTTGTCCGTCATCACCTCGCCCAGCTCCTTATGCAGGACGAAGGGATTCTCGGTCCCCTGCAGGGCGGAGATCCGGTTGCACGCGTCCTCCTGCCGCTTGCGCTCGGCCTCGAAGACGGAGGAGGGCACCGCATCGCACGACCGCTCCAGGCCCTTGGCGTAGCTCACCATGGCCGGGCCGGCCAGCATCCCGCCGTAGAAGCAGGAGAGGAGCGAGTTGGCGCCCAGGCGGTTGGCCCCGTGGTACTCGTAATCCACCTCGCCCGCGGCGAAGAGGCCCGGGATGTTAGTCTGGTGGTTCCGGGGGCTGCCCGCGACGATATTGCCGCTCCCGTCCGCCTCGTAGTCGATCCACAGGCCGCCCATGGAGTAGTGGACGCTCGGGAAGACCTTCATGGGGACCTTGCGCGGATCGTCGCCCACGAACTTCTCATAGATCTCCAGGATGCCGCCCAGCTTCCGGTTCAGGGTCTCGGCCGGGATGTGGCTGAGGTCCAGGTACACCATGTCCTTGCCATCCACGCCGAGCTTCAGGACGCGGCAGACGTGGTAGATCTCGCGCGTGGCGATGTCCCGGGGGACCAGGTTCTTGTACTTGGGGTACTTCTCCTCCAGGAAGTACCAGGGTTTCCCATCGCGCGGAACCCACATGCGGCCCCCCTCGGCCCGCGCCGACTCGCTCATGAGGCGGTGCTTGTCCTCTCCTGGGATGGCCGTGGGGTGGACCTGAATGAACTCCCCGTTGGCATGGATGGCCCCCTGCTGGTAGACGGCCGAGGCCGCCGAGCCGGTGCAGACCATGGAGTTCGTGCTCTTGCCGTAGATGACGCCGTTTCCACCCGTGGCCAGGCAGACCGCGTCGGCCGGGAAGACGCGGATCTCCATGGTTCGGAGGTCCTGGGCCGCGATCCCCCGGCAGACCCCCTCGGAATCCTTCACGATGGAGAGGAACTCCCAGTACTCGTACTTCTCCACGAGCCCTTCGGCCTCGTACTTCCGGACCTGCTCGTCCAGGGCGTAGAGAAGTTGCTGCCCCGTCGTGGCCCCGGCGAAGGCGGTCCGGCTGTACAACGTGCCCCCGAAGCCCCGGAAGTCCAGGAGGCCCTCGGGCGTCCGGTTGAAAGGCACCCCCATGCGATCCAACAGGTAGACGATCCCCGGCGCCGCCTCGCACATGCCCTTCGCCAGCGGTTGGTTGGCCAGGAAATCTCCTCCCTTGACGGTCTCGTAGAAATGGATCTGGGGGCTGTCCCCCTCCCCCTTGGTGTTCACGGACGCGTTGATCCCCCCCTGGGCACAGACCGAGTGGGAACGCTTCACGGGCACGAAGGAGAAGACCTGGACCGGGATCCCGGCCTCGGCGATCTTGATGACCGCCATCAGGCCGGCCAGGCCGCCCCCCACCACGATGGTCTTCGGCCGCGCAGCCATAATGGGATTCCCCCTACTTGAAGGAAAAGAGGATGTGGATGCCCACGGCGCTCATCGCCGCAAACACGACCAGGCTGGCATAGGTCATGGCCTGCTGGGCCTTGGCGCTGACGGTGAGTCCCCACTTGTAGGCGAAGTTGAACAGCCCATGGGCGAAGTGGTAACACGCGCACAGGATCCCGACGATGTAGACCGCCTTCTCGTACGCCGGGGCCAAGTACCGGGCCATGTAGGCGTAATCCACGTGCTGCCCGAAGAAGACCGCCTGCACCCGGGTGTTCCAGACGTGGTAGCTGATGTAGACCAGCAGGATGATCCCGGTGATCCGCTGGAGCAGGTAGGCCACGTTGTGGTAGCGCGCGCCCAGTCCCTGGGCCGGGTGGAAGGCATCCCCGCCGGCGGTGATGAACAGGCCGTAGATCCCGTGGAACAGGAGAGGGCCGAAGACCAGTCCGATCTCCAGCACCGGAAGGTAGGGCATGCCCAGGAGGAACTCCACGTAGCGGTTGTACGCCTCGGGCCCGCGGGTGGCAAAGGCGTTGCCGAAGAAGTGCTCCAAGAGGAACACCCCGATGGGGAAGATGCCAGTCAACGAGTGGAGCCGGCGGAGGTAGAACTGCCAGACGGCTGGAGTGGCCATGCGCGTTCCTCACCTGTAAATTTCGGCCCCGCCCGAGCGGGGGGGCGCGGTTAAACGTTCAACGTTGAACGTTCAACGTTACTTCGAGGAAGGGCGGAGGCCAGCCTTTCGGCGAAACCCGTCGATCGCGCCGAGCCGGCCCCCGCCCCGTCCGGGTTACGAGGACTTCTTCGGCTTGAGCGGGGGCTTGGCGCCCGGCTTGGCCGAGGCCTTGGCCTCGGCCGCCTTGACCTTTTCCTCGAGGGCCTGCTTCTCCTGGGTCAGGTCCTCGAACTGTTTCTTCAGGGCATCCGTGTCCGCCTTCAGGCTGGTCACCTGCCCCTTGAGATCCATGTTCTCCTTCTGCAGGGTGGCCACCTGGGACTTGAGTTGCTCGTTTTCCTTCTTGATCTCCTGGCCGCAGCCTGTGACGACCAGCGCCACGAGCAACGCCAGGCCCAGGGTCATGCTGCGGTACGCGTTTCGCATTCCGATCCTGCCTCCTTTCTTCTGTGGCCGACAGGGAAATCCGGGTACCCTCTGGGTGGCGACAGCGAACCGGAGAGCCGCCTGTCGGTGTCCCTGTCCCTGTCGACTTTCCCTTTTCGCTGTCCCTGTCGCTGTCGTTACAGCTTCGTTTCCGTTGCCGTCTTCTTCACGCTCTCCAAGCTCTTCAACACCAGCGCCAGCTCCTCGTCGGACAGCTTGACCTCCAGCACGCGCTCCACGCCCCCGGCACCGATCACCACCGGGACCCCGAAGTAGTAGCCGCGGATCCCGTACTCCCCCTCCAGGTAGGCGGCGCAGGGCAGGACCCGCTTCTTGTCGCGGAGGTACGACTCGGCCATGGCGATGGCCGCGGCCGCCGGCGCGTAGTAGGCGCTCCCGGTCTTGTAGAGGGCCACCAGCTCCCCGCCCGCCTTCCGCGTCCGCTCCACGATGGCGTCGATCCGATCCTTGGGCAGCAGCTCCGTGACGGGGACGCCGCCCACGCTGCAGCAGCGGACCAGGGGCACCATGTCGTCCCCGTGGCCCCCCAGGACGAAGGCCTGGACGTCTTCCACCGAGACGTTCAGCTCCATGGCGACGAAGGTGCGGAAGCGCGAAGAGTCCAGGACGCCGGCCATGCCCACGACCCGCTGCTTGGGGAAGCCGGTGATCTTCTTGAAGGCGTAGACCATGGCATCCAGAGGGTTGGAGACCACGATGCAGAAGGCCTGGGGGCAGGTGCGCTTCAGGTTGGTGGCGACGTCCGTGATGATCTTGACGTTGGTGTCCAGCAGGTCCTCGCGGCTCATGCCCGGCTTGCGCGGAATCCCCGCGGTGATGATGCAGACGTCGGCGCCCGCCACCTCGTCGTAGGAGCTGGTGCCGGTCAGCCCCGCATCGTACCCCTCGACGGGCAAGAGTTGCGCGATGTCCAGGGCCTTGCCCTTGGCCATCCCCTCGGCCGCCGGGATGTCGAAGAGGACGACGTCGCCCAGCTCCTTCTCCGCGGCCAGCAGGGCCAGGTTGCCTCCCAGCTGACCCGCGCCGATGAGGGCGATCTTCTTGCGTGCCATGTCCCGCCTCCTTCCCCCCACCCCCGATGACGTCACATGCGATCGATGATGGCGTTGGCGAACGCGGAGCACTTCACCTCGCGCGCCCCCTCCATCAGCCGGGCGAAGTCGTACGTCACGATCTTGTCGCCGATGGTCGCGGATATCGCCTCGGAGATCTTGTTGGCCGCCTCCACCCAGCCCAGATGCTCCAGCATCATGGCGCCCGAGAGGATCACGGAGCCCGGGTTCACCTTGTCCTGGCCGGCGTACTTGGGGGCGGTGCCGTGGGTGGCCTCGAAGATCGCGTGGCCGCTGTCAAAATTGATGTTGCCGCCCGGGGCGATGCCGATGCCGCCCACCTGGGCCGCCAGGGCGTCGGAGATGAAGTCGCCGTTCAGGTTCAGGGTGGCGATGACGTCGTATTCGGCCGGCCGGGTCAGGATCTGCTGCAGGAAGGCGTCGGCGATGACGTCCTTGACCAGGAGCTTCCCCCCGGGATTGCCCCCGCAGTCGTCCCAGCCCACCGCCACGTCCTTGAACTCCTCCTTCACCAGTTCGTAGCCCCACCTGCGGAAGCCCCCCTCGGTATACTTCATGATGTTGCCCTTGTGGACCAGGGTGACGTTCTTGCGCTTGTGCTGCAGGGCGTACCGGATGGCGGCGCGCACCAGCCGTTTGGTCCCCTCGCTCGACACCGGCTTGATCCCGATGCTGGAAGTCTTGGGGAAGCGGATCTTCTTGACCTTCATCTCCTTTTGCAGCCACGCGATGACCTTCTTGGCCTCGGGCGTTCCCGCCTCCCACTCGATCCCGGCGTAGATGTCCTCGGTGTTCTCGCGGAAGACCACCATGTCCACCAGCTCGGGATGCTTCACCGGGGAGGGGACTCCCTTGAACCAACGGACCGGCCGGAGACACACGTACAGGTCCAGGAGTTGCCGCAACGACACGTTGATGGACCGGATACCGCCGCCCACGGGGGTGGTGAGCGGCCCCTTGATGGCCACCCGGTACTTCTGGATGACCTTCAGCGTGTCGTCGGGGAGCCAGATCTCCTTCCCGTAGACGCGGTTAGCCTTCTCCCCGGCGTACACCTCGAACCAGGCGATCCGCTTGGTCCCGCCGTAGGTCTTGGCCACCGCCGCGTCCAGGACCCGCCGGGAGGCCGGCCAGATGTCCACCCCCGTCCCGTCCCCCTCGATGAAGGGAATGATGGGGTTGTCGGGCACGACCATCTTCTTTCCCCGCAGGGTGATGGCCTTGCCGTCCTTGGGCGGACTGAGCTTCACCTTCGTTACCATGATTGCGTCCCCCTCTGCCTCACGAGTCCAGTCTGGCGGGAATTCGAATAGCGGCGCTGTGCCCGCACGGGATCGGGCCGGCCCCCCATCAGCCCCCCGGGCTGGCCCCAACGCGGGGCATGGCCCCTCCCGCATGGAATGGGGTCGAGCCGATACCAGACGTGCGGCGAGCCGCTGCGCTGCCGGAACAGGTCAGGATCGTGGCCGGAAACGGAGGGATTGGAACCCGAAACCGCGGCCGCGCTCTCAGAAAACCTGCAGAGGCCGTTGGCGGAATTGTGGTAGCACAGGGGTCTGGAGGTGTCAAGGTCAATCCCGGTATTTTCCGCGCGGTTCCGGCGTTCCGCAGAACTCAGGACGTCACCCGAACGTCTGGAAAAACGGACATTGGAGTGGTCACAGGCTGATGGGCACGCCGGTCTATCCTCTGCTTCTTATGTCAAGAAGCTGGGGCGGCAGTAGTCCCATGACGAGCGGGTCGAGGAGGCCCAGGGGGGCGCGCGGCGTGAGGAATTCCTCGTAGTAGAGGCCACGGGCGCGAAAGGAGGCACCGAAGTCGAGGAGGACCCGGGTGTCCCGATCCTCCAGGAGGATCTTGTTCCCACCGATCTCACCGGCCGCGCCGTAGATCGTGATGGTGACCACGCGGCTACTCTCTAGGTGAAACGCCGGCGCCAGAGGGAGGCCATCTGGGGGAGCGCCTTCCCGCGCTCGTCGTACGCCGACGCCAGCTCCACCTCCCAGCCCTCGCGGCGGAGCCGCGCCGCCATCCGGTCACAGTCCTGGGCGGGAACGCCGCGCGGCGCCTGGCCCGGCCGGAACGCGTTCGTGATGAACTCGAACCCCTGGTTCAAGAGTTCGGCAGCCCGGGGGTCGGTTGCCCGCAGGAGGATCATATAGCTCTCGCGACTCATGCCATCCCCGCTTAGGATCAGCAAAAAAATTCCGCCCCCGCCCCCTGATTTGAATCAGCTGCGTTCATTTACCGGGGTCAACCCAGCGGTTTCCCCATCGGACCATTAGCGTTCATTTGCGTTCATTTGCGGTTGCGTTGCTCTTCCTAGAAACCAAACACCATGCGGAGCCAGGGCAGCGCGAAGTAGATGACGAAGGCCACCGCGGCCGTCACCATCATGCCGTGGAGTTCGTGCGCCTTGCCCCGGATCAGCTTAATGAAGGTGTAGATCACGAAGCCCGCCCCGATCCCGTTCGTGATGCTGTAGGTGAAGGGCATCACCACCAAGGTCATGAGGGCCGGGAAGCCCTCCTCGAAGTCGCCGAAGGGGATGTCCTTCACGATGCTGCACATCAGGTAGCCGACAACGATCAGGGCAGCCGCGGTTGCCTGGGGGGGGACCACCCCGGCCACGGGGGAGAAGAACAGCGCCAGGAAGAACAAGAGTCCGGTGACGACCGAGGTGAGCCCGCTCCGGCCCCCTTCAGAGACGCCGGCGGCGCTCTCGATGTAGGTGGTGGCGGAGCTGGCCGAGGAGAACCCGCCGAAAGCGGCCGCCAGCGAGTCCACCAGCAGGATGCGGTTCAGCCGGGGGAGCTTGCCCTTCTCGTCCAACCAGCCCGCCTCCCCGGCGATGCCGATCACCGTCCCCATGGTGTCGAAGAAATCGGCCAGCACGATGGAGAAGATGGTCAGGATGGCGGCCATGGCGCCGGCCCGCCAGAACACCGAGACATCCAGACCCCGACCGAAGGTAGAGAAGTCCGGCCAGGCCAGGATCCTGGACGGAACCACGGCCACCCCGGGGAGGGTGAAGGCAGTGTAGCCGCTCGCGGCATTCACCACGATGGCCACGAGCGTCGTCAGCAGGATCCCGATCAGGAGCGCCCCCTTGACCCGGAGCGCCATCAGGGCGACCGTCAGGAACAATCCGATCAAGGTGACCAGGACGGAGAGCGAGTTGAAATCGCCCAGGGTGACGGGCACCCCGGGCGGTCCCGGCTTGACCAGCCCGCCTGAGAAGAGGCCGATGAAGAGGATGAACAGGCCGATCCCCACGCCGATGGCCCGTTTGAGGGAGAGGGGGATAGCGTCCATGACCGCCTCGCGGAACCCGGTGAGGACCAGGATCGTGATGATGACCCCCTCGAGGAAGATGACCCCCATGGCCGCCGACCAGGGCAGCTTCATTCCCACGATGAGCTGGAACGCCACCACCGCGTTCAACCCCATGCCCGAGGCCACCGCGAAGGGATAATTCGATGCGAGGCCCATCAGCATGGTCATGGCGCCCGCCACCAGGCAGGTGGCGGCCAGCGTCGGGGCAAAGCCGGGACCCAGACCCTGCAATTCTTTGATGCCGGAGAAATTCAGGATGGCAGGATTCACGAAGATGATGTAGGCCATGACCATGAAGGTCGTGACCCCCGCCAGGATTTCGGTCCCGACGGTCGTGCCCTTTGCCCGCAGGTCGAACCATCGCTCCAGCATAGCGACCTCCTTGGGAAATGGTCACGCGCTCTCGGAGATCTGGTCCGCCACTCGGATCGCCCCCTCCGCCACGTTGCAGATCAGGCGTCCCGGGTAGGTCCACTCCCCCACGGCGAAGAGACCCGGCCACCCCAGCCGGTGGGGCAGCCCCCGCTCGCCCAGCCAATCGCGAGTCTCCACCGAATACCGCACGGCCGCCGATGGGCGACCCCATGCCTCTGCCAGGGCGGCGGGCGTCAACAGCCGGTGAAAGACCATTGCGCTTGCAACGCCCGGCACGATCTGGTCCACCGCCTCCAGCAGGTCGGACACCGTTGCGTCGTCCTCGCACCCGGGCCGACGCACGACAAAGCGCCCAACGGTCAGACACCGAATCCCGCCGGGCGCTTGTCCCTGGTCCCAGGCCGGAGCCGTCCGGAGAAAGATCAGGTTCTCCTCCCGCGCCGGGCGCTGGGGATCCCCGACGACGAAGCAGTGCCCAGAAAGTTCCGACGGCAGCAGGGCTTCCGGCACGGCCAAAAGCATCGCTTGGGCGACCTGTACTGGGTGCCACGGCCCATCCACGGCGCGACGGCGCCGGAACCATCCGCGACGGGGAGGCAGCAGCGTCCCGGTGAGGACGTCCGGCGGGACGTTGGCCACCACCCAGCGAGCCCGGATCGTCTCGCCGCCCTCCGTCACCACGCCCGCGACCCGGTGGCCGTCCACGAGAATCCGGGCTACCGGTGTCTCCAGGCGCAGCTGCCCTCCATCCTGCTGGAACCGTCCGACCAAGGCCTCCACCACCGCCGCCATTCCCCCGGCGACGGCCACGACGCCCTGACGCACCCGTTGAAGGGCGACGGCCGCCTCCAGGGTCGAGCATTCGTCGGCATCCCGCAGGAGAAGGTACCCCAGGCCCGCCTCCAGCACCCGCTGGCTCGCCTGGCCGAGGCCGTGGCGGAGCATGGTCACGCGAAAGGACGTGGCCATGCTCCGCTTCAACATCCCGCCCGGGTGCGTCGTTGCGGGCGAGGCCGGCCCCATCGTCACGACGCGCCAGACCCGGAGGCGATTCCCCCAGCCCTCGGGGGGCAGCGGCGGCACCTCGCGGAGCGCGCGCTCCCGCTCCGCCGCCAGGTCCTCCAGTTCCGACCACAGCGCCCGCCAGCCCGCCTCCTCGTCGGGGAACTCGCGGCGAATCTCGCGCCACCACGCCGCAGGTGTGGCCCACAGGCTGATGCGATGCTGAGGCAGCGCCACCTGGAAGGCGGGATCACATTCCTTGGTGGAAAGGCTGATGCCCAGACGCTGGCACAGCGTGGCGAGTGGGCCGCCGGGACCGAACCCGGGCAGCAGCGTCGCCCCGATGTCAAACCGGAGGCCGTCGATGGCCAGGCTCTGGCAGACCCCGCCTGCCACGGGCGCGCGATCCACGAGGAACACCGACCGCCCCGCCTTGGCCAGCAGGCAGGCCGTCGCCAGCCCGCCCATCCCCGCCCCCACCACGGCGACGTCGTAGCCCTGGGTGCTCATCGCCATCCTCCCAGTGCTACGCCATGCGCGGGGTGTGTGTGCATCGTGCAATGTGCTCGCATGACAGATCGGGAGATGTGTTCCATCACGAGCGGCCGCGGATCACCAGGCGGATCGGCGTCCCGCGAAATCCGTAGACCTGGCGCAGGCAATTCTCCAGGTACCGCAGATAGGAAAAGTGCAGGCCACGGCGCGTCGTAGCGAAACAGAGGAATCTGGGCGGCTTGATGCCCACTTGCGTCGAATACCGGATATGCACCGGGCGGCCCCGTTCGGCGGGCGGCGGGCGGCGGGTCACCGCCTCCTGGATGACGGTGTTCAGTTCCGACGTGGGGATCCGGCGTTCGCGCTCCGCCGCCACCGCGTCAATCAGTCGAAACAGGTGCATCACGCGATCCCCTGTCAGCGCGGAGACGAAGGCGATCGGCGCGAAGGCAAGATACTTGAATTTCTCCTGCAGGGCAAGGCGGTACTCTCTCTCGGCGTCCCCCTCTCCGGCCCGACGATCCCACTTGTTGACCACCAGGATACTGGCGCAGCCCGCCTCGAGCGCATCGCCGGCAATCTTGGTGTCCTGCTCCGCGGCCCCTTCGACCCCATCCAGCAGGATCAGGGCCACGTCCGCCCGACGCACGGCCGCCAGCGCGCGCGAGACGCTGTACCGCTCCACCGATCGGCCGATGCGCCCCTTGGCCCGGATCCCGGCCGTGTCCACCAGGATGTAGTCGCGGCCGCGATAGCTGAACCGGGTGTCCACGGCGTCCCGGGTCGTTCCTGGCTCCGGGCTCACCAGCACTCGGTCCGCCCCCAGGATCCGATTGACGAGGGAGGACTTCCCCACGTTGGGACGGCCGATCACCGCCACCGTGATCGCGCCCGTCTCTTGCGGCGGGGACTCCGCCTCTCCGAAGGAGTCCGGAGTCCTGCGGACCGGCACCTTCGAGGCCACCGCGTCCAGCAGTTCGCCGATCCCCTGCCCCTGCTCCGCCGAGAGAGGGAACACGGGGAAGAATCCCAGCCGGTGGAATTCGGCCGTCAAGGCCTCCTGGCTGATGGCATCCACCTTGTTGACGACGAGCAGGATGGGGCACCGCGCGGATTTGCGCAGCGACCCCGCGACTTCCGCATCGGCGGGCGTGAGCCCCTCCTTGCCATCCACCAGGAGCAGGATCGCATCCGCCTCGGCCACCGCCTGCTCCGCCTGGGCGCGCACGAGTGCCATGATCCCGGTGGCGCCGGGTTCGTAGCCGCCCGTGTCCACCAGGATGAAGCGCCGCCCGCGCCAGTCGAACTCGCCGTACAGGCGGTCGCGCGTGACGCCGGGCGTGTCATCCACAATGGCCCGCCGCCCGCGGAGCAGCCGGTTGAACAGCGTGGACTTCCCGACGTTCGGTCGGCCCACGATGGCGATGATGGGTACGGACACGCTCGTTCTCCTTTTCCTGCTGACTTGTATCACAGGTCGGCCCGCTCGACCACCCCTGAACCACGACAGGACACTTGAACCGCCAAGACGCCAAGCGCGCCAAGGGTTCTCATCTTCAGCTTCAGACGAAGAGAGGCTCGAGACCCGACAGGGGAATTCTTGGGATGGCTCCGGTCTCTTGTTGAGAACTGACCTACCCAGGGGCCCTTGGCGAACCTGGCGGGGGAATATTCAAGGGTAGCTATCGGAGGGAATTCGTGAAGCGGATCAGCCGGCCAGCGGCGTGAACCAGAAGGCGGCGATGAGGAGGAAGACAAAAGCGGTCGCGACGGCGACCTCGGACCAGCCCAGGCGGCGAAGGCTCAGGCGGGACTCTCCCCGGCAGACGCCAGTCCGCAGGACTCCGGACTCCTTCGGAGCGGCGGCGCGCCACAGGGCGGGCGCAAAGGCCAGCAGGACCGGCCACGGGATGACGCGCACCAGAATGAGCGCGGGGACCACCACGACCAGGATCCCGTGGTAGAGCATGCACGGCCAGAGGGCCGGATTGGACGCCGTGGTCCCCCCCTTCCGCTCGGCGACCAACCCCTGGACCCGCATCCGGACGTAGAAGACCCCGCTGGCGAAGAAAAGGAATAGCAGGAGCCACAGCAGGGCCCCGACCCGCTGGACCTCCCCCACTGCCACTGCGTGCGCGGCAGCCCCTACCATGGTCAATCCCACCGTCCCCACGAGTTCCCCAGCAAGGGTCCGGTCGTCCCGCTCCCGGACCAGGAATGCCCGCAGGAGCAGGAAGAATGCCGCCCCTATCACGAAGGGAAGGAGGAAGGTCATCCGGAAGATCACCCAGAGGGGGGACAGGGCCGCCGCGGCTGCGGCCCCGTAGACAAGGAACCAGGCGAGGGCGTGTCGCTGTCGTCCCGATTGGCCCGGGCCGATGGCCGGCCGCGCCAAGATGGCGAGGGGAGCATTGGCAAAGGCGATCGCGGTGACGCCCAGCAGGAAGAGGACCACCGGAAGCGTCACCTGTCCGGCCACGCCCACACCAGCCAGGAAGGCCCCATACAGGACCGCCCAGGCCCCATGTTCCTTCGGCACGATCGGCCGACCCATGACAGGGACGCTCATCGCAGTGGACTAAGATGACACCACGGCGTTCAGAGCCTTCAAGAGGACACTCACCTCCAGCCCCTCCTGTGCGGCGGCCATGGCGATGGGCTGGCTGCCGCCACAGCAGGAATCTACCCCGAACTCCTGGAAGATCCGTCGCGTCTCGGGATGCCGGCGGGTCACCTCGTTGATGACCATGTCCTTCGTAATCAAAGCTTCTGCCATGTCGTCTCACCTCCCATGAAAAAGGGTCGCGCCCGAGGTGACCGGCGCTTGTCTCCTTTTTATAACGGCAAGCGCCCCCTCGGTATGACACACATCATGATGGGTCGGTGGAACGGGGGGCGGGCTTACTTCTTGCCGGCCAGCGACCGGAGATAATGGATAAGACTCCACCGCTCTTTTTCGGATAGCTGCTTCCATGCGGGCATTGCCCCGCGGCCCTCGGAGATCTTCCAGAACAGCTCCCCGTCGCTTTGCGCCTGGACCGCCTTGTCCGCCAGGCTCTTTGGCCTGGGGTTCAGGGCCGAGGCGGCCGGGCCATCCCCTTTCCCCGTGCTGCCATGACACAGGACGCAGTTCGTGTCATACAGGGGCTTGGCGTCCTTGATCCCCGCGGCTTTCGCCACAGGATTCTTCATCGCCTTCGCCGCGGCGGGAGCCTTCCATTCCTGGGCCGCCGCCATGCTTGCGGGGAACATGATCATCATGGCGGCCGCGATCAATCGCCGCATCGCACTCCTCCTCTAATGTGATGTCAGGGTCAGGGGATGTCTTCCTGGTAGGCAGTACCACCGCACCAGCCAAGCGACATGGCCTGGCCCTGGAAATAGCAGACCGGCGGGATGAGGTCGGAGGCCTCACCCGGCAGAAACCTGGCCCGGGTCTCGTGAAAGGAGATGCAGGTTCGGCAGAATCGGTGAACCGTCTCAGTTTCGCTGATGCCGGACGATTCGGCGCTCAGATCAAAGGCTCTCAGGGGTTGCACAGACTTCTCCGCCCTCAGGTAAACCGGCTGCCTTCTGTTGAATCCCGTGGATCGCGGTTCAGGGCTTGCCGGCCTTCGTGCGTCGCGAGACGCGGCGCGCGACGCGCAGGCCGACCTTCACACCGTGGCGCAGCGCCTTGGCCTCGATGGCCGCCCGGCGCATCGCCGCCCGCCCCTTGGCCACTACCGTCGGCGCCATGGTCTCCAGCTCGGCTGCCCGGCCCTTGAGCTGATTCAGGAACGCCTGCCCGGCTGCCACGGCGCGCTCCAGCCCCTCGAGTGCGATCCGGCCGGCGCCCCGCACGCCCTCGGCCTCCCGTTCCACCTCGGTGAGGAGCTTTCCGAGTTTCTCCTGCGCCTCGCCGGTGGCGCGCTCGGCCCTGCCCCGCAGGATCATGAGCTGCCCCTCGAGGCGCTTCACGTGTCCTTCATACTCGCGCAGCTTGCCCAGCACCTGCCGTCGAAACCCACGCATCTCCATGGTCGCCATGTGTGCCTCCGCTTGCCGACGTCATGCGGCTCGCTTACGGGGCCTCCCCCTTCAGGATGATGCTCACCTGGCCCGTGCGGTTCACCCGCTCGTATCCGAGCAGGAACTGCCGCAACACCTCGCCGCTCCCCCCGCTGCCTCCGAGGGTGATCGGCTGCCCGCTCTGCACCACCACCTCCGTCGCGGCCTCCACCAGCTCGATCGTGCCGGACCCATCGTCGCTGCGATAGCTGATCTGCGGCGTGATCTTCAGGCGGATCCGCTTGTTGGGAAGAATCGTGGGGCGGACGACGAGGGCCGTCCCGACCTGCCGGAGGATCACGACCGTCGTGAGGTAATTGTGCGCGAGCGCGTACTGCTGGAACCACACGACTTCGGGAATCTGCTCCGCGACGGTGAGGTGCCCCTCGCCTCCATCCTGAACGAGGAGGAAGGAACCGACGCTCCGCCGAACCGTCCGTTGCGACTCCTGGATCTGCACCCGGGCCGATCCCGTGACGCCCTTGGGTTCCACCTGGATGATCGTCCCGCCCGGTCCGGTTCCTTGCGTGGTGATGCCGCCCTGGGTGCTCTGGCTGACCTGGCGGAACTCCACCGTGACCTTCACGTGCCCGGGTGGAGGGGGAATCAGGCTGGCCTGGGCACCCGCCCATTCCCCTCCTCCCACCACGAACCAAGCACCAACCAGGACGACTACAGCCCGTCGCATTCTTGCCCTCGTTCCAAAGCGGCATGTCGTATCCGAATGCAGCATAAGTGGAGGGGTCTCGGTTGTCAACGGGCCAACGGAGATCGATATGCCGCAGGGACCCTCTCCCCAGATCAGGGGAGAGGCCGAAGGGTGAGGGGATGGCTGTTAGAGCCGAAGCGCTTTGGGTATCTCGTCCAACCGGGCGACGGTGAAGTCCGGCGTGATTCCCATCTCATCCAGCGGCGCCTTGGCGCGGTTGCACCAGACCACCTGGAAACCGAAGGCCTTGGCACCGATGACGTCGAACGAGTTGGAGGAGACGAAAGCAATCGTTTCCTTGGCTAGCCCGAGTGCTTTGGGTGCGAGGTCATACACGGCGGGGTTCGGCTTGTAGGTCTTGAGCGTGTCCACGCTGAGGACGTGCTGAAGGTAGGGTTGGAAGCCGCTGCTCTGGACGGCAGCCTGAAGCATCCGAGGAGACCCGTTGGAGAGGATGGCCAGGGGAAAGCGCGGGTGAAGAGTCTTGAGGGTTTCGGGGACCTCCGGAAATGCCTGAAGACCGAGATACGCCGCCATCAAGCGGTTCACCTGCTCTTCGCTGGCCGCTATCTTCAGACGCTTCAAGGTAAATTGGAGGGCGGCACGCGTTACCTCCCAGAAATCCTCATACCGGCCCATGAGGGCCCGGAGCCAGGTATATTCCAGTTGCTTCGCCCGCCACTCCCGGCTCAGCGCCTCGGGGTCGGACGTCACCTCCCGGCAGGCAGCCACCACGGAATGCACGTCGAAGAGCGTGCCATAGGCGTCAAACACGAAAGCGCGAACGTCCGGCATCAGTGCTCCTCCTGGAAGACCTGCGAAAAATCACCACGGAGTCCCAGCTAAAGCTCGAGGGCGTGCCTCAGACTGCGATCCAGCTCATTGAGAAGGGCGGGGGAAAGTGCTCCGAGTTCGCCCAGGAGCACTCGACGCTGCGCAGTGGCCAGCTTGTCACCCTTGATGACCGAGGCTACCTTCAAGCCAGTGGCCGCGAAATCCGGATGAGTGGGGTCCAGGGAGAGGTCTGTCGGGAGGAGTGTTTGGGGACGTGCAGACGAAACGAAAGGCAAGATTACATCCTCTCCCGGTCGGTCAGTCCGGGAAACAACCACGGCGGGACGAACCTTGGCTCCCGCCCCTTTCTCACCGGTAGCGAACCTTCAGATCATTGAGCATATAGATGTTCTCTCGCGGGTCCTCCAGGAAATCAAAACTCCAACCTTCCTGGGCCAGCCGCATGAGCCCCTCAGCAGGCAGATCGTCTTGGACTTCGACGAGCTCGACCTCCTCAACCTGCCGGGCTATCTCTATGAGCTGTTGAAGCTCTCCCCGATCCACAAGAGCCTTCTGGGGCCCGACCTGCTGCGCATGAACCCTAACCATTATGCAACCCTCCCTTCCCAAGAGTCCTTTGACATGCTACCAAGTCTCCGCCAACGAAACAAGATCCTTTTACCGCGAGGATGAGAAGCAATGGATCTCCTGGGAGAGGACCGCTCACACCAGATAGAGCTGGGGGTCCTTGGTGTCTTGGTGGTGAGTATCGCCGGAGCAGGGTTACCTGGTCATGGAGTCGAAGGCCCGGTCCGCCTTGGCCGCCAGGTAGAAATCGCTCTCGGTCAGGCCCTGGATCTTATGGGTCCAGATCTCGACCTTGCACTTCCCCCAGGCGATATACAGGTCCGGGTGATGCCCTTCTTCCTCGGCGATTGCCCCAACCTTGTTGGCAAATTCCAGGGCCTGGGCGAAGTTCTTGAACGAATAGGTCCCCTCCAGATGGCCGGCCTGGTTCAGGTCCCAGCCCGGCGACAGGTCCTTCAGCATCTCTCGGGCGCGCGCCTTCTCCATCGGCGGCGTGCCACCCCGACACGGGACACACTTCATTTCAGCGAGACTCATAGCACATCCTCCTCGCGAAAACCGTGGGCTGATTTCGAGGGTTCCACTTCCTTGAAGAGGATGAGGCCACAAGTCGCGTTTTTCAAGCGTGACCCACCGATTTGACCCGACGTGAGGCCGAGCAGCGCTGGAGAGAGAGAGGAGTGACCTTCAGGAAGGATCACTTACCTGTGAACGGCTCGAGGAATTCAACGAGGGGCAAAGCCACTAGAGCCGCAACGTTCCCCTGTAGGTTAGTCCACTCCGTCAACAACGCATTCCCGCATTCCGAGGATGGGGTCCCATGCGGGGAAATCGGTTCGGCTTCGGTCGAGAACCTCGACCGGGATATGGGTCGGCTCGGGCTCGAAGGCCTGTTTTAGGAGGCTGCCCGAGCAGTGGCCGGGATCGATTTCTAACGCGCATTCGAATGGTGCGAACCCTCAGTTCGGGACCTTGGAGCCGCCGTAGACGGCAATGGGACCCTGCTTCCAGAAGCAGTCCGGGAACGGAAACCCAGCCTCGGCCAGCATGGTCAATTCAGCGGTGATCGAGAAGTACCGGTCCTCCTTGGCCCAGGCGGCGAAGTGGCGCTTCGCCTCCTCCGGGGAGATCCCGGCGCTTCCCATGAACGCCTCCCAGGCGCGGAAGTACTCCGCTTCGGCCAGGGGTGAGGAATTCATCACGCAGTCGCCGTTCAAAAAGATCCCCGGTGCATGGAGGCTGCGGAAAATCTGGGCGTAGAGGCGTCTCTTCTGCTCCTCCTCCCTAATGTGATGCAGCGCCAACGACGCCACGAAGGCATGCGCCTCCGGCAGGGGCTCGTAGAACGACCGCTGCACCAGGGCCACGCGGTCCCCGTAGCGCCGGAGCCGCTGTTCGGCCACAGCAAGCATCTGGGGGTCCGTGTCCCACACCTGGATGTGCACCCGCGGGAATCGCTCCGCGATGGCCTGCGCCAGGGCTCCCGTGCCCCCACCCAGGTCTACCACCACACCCGTCTCAGGCATGGTCGCCGCCAACCACTGGAGCTGTGTGGCCAGCATCGCTTCATATCCCGGGATGAAGGTCCGGATGACCCGGTCGTATTCCGAGGCCCGCATCCCGAGGTGCTCTTCAACCGAGTGAGCCATGATCACCCTCACCTCTTCAACGGAGAACTCTGCCCCCCTCACCCTGCCCCTCTCACCGTTGTCATGGGGGTCATCATGGGGGTCAGGCTTTGATAATTTGCTATTCGTTCCGATGGGGGAAGTTGTGGCTCTTGTGACTTTACCCTACTCGCATAGAACCATTTCCGCTACGACGACCCGATGTCGTGAGTCGCCCGGAGGCGCTGGTCAAGTCTCGATGGGGTCGTGGACCCGCCACGCGGAATTGGCGGGCGAAGAAGTGGGGTTGAGGCAGGCGCTAGATACCACACGCCTCAGGGAAATACAAGCCGCTTCCAGGAGTTACGATTAAGCGCCGGAGGCAGGGGGTTGGTCCTTTCAGGAGGCGGTGATTGGCGAGAGACTCCGGGACCGGTACAGGTCGGCGCACTGTTGGCAGAGGCCCCTGCTGGGGGGTTGGGGGTTAGGGGCCAGGGGCTGGGGTCCCGGGACATACGGCCGGGAGGTCAAGGTTAGGGATCAGAGACAGAAGAGCCAACTCAGGGTGCGCGATTAACGGACGAGGATCGGCGAAGCCGAACGGGACTGGTACAGGTCGGAGCATTGCTGGCAAAGGCCGCGGGCCGGATTCCAATCCGGGAAGTCGAGTCGGATCCGGTCCAGGACTTCGGAGGGAAGTTGGACCGGGTCTGGTTCGAAGGCGTGGGTGGGGAAACCGCAGAGGGGGCAGCGCTCGCCCGACTGGGGTCGGGCGTCCGCTGACAATTTCGAATGTCGAATGTCGAATGTCGAATTTGAGAAATGGGGATTGGAAAAGCTGGTGAGGAAAGCCAGCGGATTGGAAGCAAAGGAGACGAGGTCGGCGTGGATGACAGAGGTGGCGTCGAAAAAGCGGGCAAAGGCCTCCTCTAGTCGCTCGCCGAGCACGGGGAAGGTCTTGGTGAATTCGTGGAGGCGGCGGTCGCGGACAGAGGGTGAGGCCCAGTTGCGGCGGACGAGGCGGCCGTCAATGTAGGTGTCCCAGAGGACGCGGTAGCGATCCTGGAGCAACCGTTCGTGGGCTGGTCCCAGCTCGGCCCGCGGCAGGCGTGGTTCGTAGCCGAAGGCGGGATCCAGCATGTCCGCGATGTGGAAAAGCTCGTGCCGCAGGAAAGCTAGGAGGCGCTCCGGATCCAGAAGCCTTTGGGGATCCAGCCGGATGGCGACCGATCGTCTCTCCGCCTCCCCCACCCCCTCCCCGGCGGGCGAGACGAAGAGTTCCGCGCCATCATCTCTGCTGGCGCGGGCCTGTGCCACGATGCAGGCGCGCGTGTTCGCAAGGATCAACGGTTGCTCCTGAAGCTCCTGCCAGATCACCGCACCAAGATTCAGTCGTTCGAACCAGGCCGCGTGGAACTCCTGAAAGGCTGCGTCCCGTTCCTCCGGGTCCTGGATTTCGTAGAGACGATTCCGCTCCCCGCGGAAGCCCTGCACTCTGCGAGCCTCGATAGTGCGGAGAACCGCTTCCTCGATGAACCGAGGATCCCACTCGACTGAAAACCCTTCCAATTTCGGATTGCGGATTGCGGATTGCGGATTGACTGATACAGACGACATCTGCAAATCCTGCGTGTCACTCGCGGTGATCACTCGCAGCCTCGTTGAATGGCCAATGACCGATGATATTCTGTCAACCCGAACCCCATTGGGATTTGGTTATTGGTCATTTGTCATTCGCTCCTGGCCTCCGGCAGAAGCAGAAGATTCGATTTGAAGCAACTCGTCGCCGGAGCCGCAGGCCATGGGAGCGTCACCGAGCGATGTCGAGCGCAGGTGGAGAAGTTCCGGCCCTGCGGGCACGCCCACCCGGGCGCATTCGTGTGTGACGAACGCAGTCAGGAGTCCGCCCAGGGCGCCGTAGAACCCCCCGCGGTCCTCGCGCGCCAGCCGTCGCCCGAAGGCCGGTGCCCATCCCCCCAGGTGGTCCTTCAGGAACAGCCGAGTGGCTCGCCGGGTCTCCTCCAGCATGGTCGCGTTATCCGTGACAAGGGCGTACGCCTTTTTCCGCGCCAGGAAGAGCATGAACTCGCACTCGCAGGCGATGTGATCAATGCGCTCGTGCTCCGAGGGGCGCAAGCCGAGGCCGAAGGCATGGCAAAAGCCCGCCAGATCGCTCATCTCTTGGAGCGGCAGGAACAGGGAATCCTCCCCGTACTCGGTCTCGTAGGGAGGGACAAGGCCGCGGGCGGTGTGGCCGAACAGTTTCCGGAACCACAACTCGAGGGTATCAAGAGGGGGGGGAATCGGGGAAACGGTGAGCCGGTGAATGCATTGGGCCAAGTCGGTGCTCCATGCTTCATCCAGCACGGCCGCCGCGTCGGCCAGCGCCTCGACTCCCTCCGATGAGGCCAACCGAGAGATCGTCTCAACCGTCGGCGCGAGAAACCCCAGCGCCAGCGCCTCGTACAGGACGCTGCGACAGAGCGCCAGGTCAACCTCGGCCGATTTCGGATTTCGGATTTCGGATTTCGGACTTATCTCAGACCCCAGAGCCCCGGTGCCCATTTTGCCTCTCCTGCGACGACCTTATCTCATTTCGAATTTCGGATGGCGAATTTCGGATTTTCCCCAGCTCCAAGCCCCCAAGCCCTGTTCTTAATCAGGATATCTCTACATCGGGGTGCTGGAGGCAGCCCTCCGCGCAGTCCCTGCGCGCCGGCCACAGCGAGCATCCCGTGGCTCTCAGTTTCGGTCGGCCGAATGCTGAAGTGAGGGCCGCGCGTGATGCGTCAATGCTGACATCCGCCGCTGCCCCCGTGTCTGGGCACGGCAGGATCCGCGCCTCCCGGAAACGAGCGAAGATATGAGCCGCCCGGGGGAGCAAGACGTATAGGCCCGCCAGGGCCAAGATCGCAACGATCAGGATCCCAGGGTTACTCATGGTTTCCTCCCTTTCTCATTTCGGATTTCGGATGGCGGATTTCGGATTTGCCCTAACCCCTAACCCCTAACCCCTGTTCTTAGATGGAGTTCGCGTGTATGGCGGGGCGCACGTGGATCGGCTCCTCCACCGTGGTCCGGAAGAGTTCCTCGCCGTCCTTCCCGTAGGCGATGACGGTGTCGTTGTAGAGGGTGACGCGGCGGCCGCGGAGAGACCCCTCGTACACCTTCGGCCCCTCCTTCATCTCGTACCGATAGATGATGAACTTCGACCGACGGAAGAGCTGGAGCACCGCCACGAGTTCCCGGTCGGGGTTCTCATACCGTTCGATGGCCTGGTCCACGCCGGGACCGAACATCTGCCGGAGGTAATCCCGAGGCACCCAGCGGGGCGGGATGTAATACCCGTTCGGCGCCGTGCCGAACTGCGGGTACAGCGGCAGGGCCACCTTGGCCACGTGCACGAGGTAGTAGAGCGGGTTGTACCGATCCTCGGCCCACGTTCCGTCCCGGTTCAATTTCACCAGCCCTTGCATCCGGATCTGGCCGATGCACGCCGCCATGCAGCGCGTCTCCGTGGGTTTGCCCTGGCTTTCCGGATCCCTCCCCTCGACGCGTGGATAGCAGGCCACACACTTCTCGGAGATCCGCGTGTTGCCCCGGTACATGGACTTCTTGTAGGGGCAAGCCTCGACACACTTCCGGTAGCCGCGGCACTCCTGCTGGTCAATCAGGACGATGCCGTCCTCCGGCCGCTTGTAGATGGCCTTCCTGGGGCAGGCCGCCAGGCACGCCGGATAGGTGCAGTGGTTGCAGATCCGGGCCAGGTAGAAGAACCACGTCTTGTGCACGGGAAGTTGTTCGCCGGTCTTGTGGAACTCGAAGAACTTCCCCCGCTCCCCCACCGGGTTGTCCTCATAGATGTTGGGCGAGTTCCATTCCTCGTCGGTGGGGAGATACCCCAGGACCCGGGCGCTATCCGGCGTGAGCATCCGCTCCGCCTCGAAGATCGTCCGGCCGTCAAACTGCCCGTAGGGTCCCTGCCGGTTGTCAGAGAGCTTTCCCGACCAGCTGGGGCCCTCCGGATTGGCCCGCTCCAGGAGCTCCAGGATCTTCATGTCCCAGAACATCGGGTAGCCCCCATAGGGCTTGGTCTCGACGTTGGCCCACCACATGTGCTCCTGGCCCTTGCTGAAGGTCCAGGTGGACTTGCAGGCCATGGTGCAGCTCTGGCAGGCGATGCACCGGTTGATGTTGAAGACAAACGCAAACTGCCGCTCCGGGAAGGCCGCCTCGTACGGGTACGTCATCTCGCGGCCGAGCTGCCAGTTGTGGACGCGCGCCATCACACACCTCCAAAGAGGAATGACCAATTACGAACCGGAAATGACCCTTGGGGACCGAATGACCAATGACCAATTTCCAATGACCAATGGGTTTCGAGCGACTTGAATCTCATTAGGATTGGGTCATTTGTCGTCGGTCATTACCGCGTCTTCCATGGGCGTCGGCCACAGAAGCTCCTGGACATCTTCCTGCGGGAGCACTGTCGCCTCCTTGATCCTTCCAGCTGTTCGCCCCCAGATCCCGACACACTCCCGGACGACCTCGCCCACCGCCTCGGCCCCTAGCGCTCGGTAAACCTGGTGGGCACCGGCATAAAACGGATCCCGGAAGAGGTCGGTGATCCCCTGGGCGTCGAAGCCCATGCGGGCGAATTCCTCGGCAAAGACGTAGGCCATCTCCCGCGTAGCCTCTTCCCCGGAAGAGAGAACCACGCCGACCAGCATGTTGGGATCGGTTGGGTCCGGATCATGGAACGGCATCAGGGATCTCCTACCAAATGACCAATGGGTTCTTAGCCGCTAGATGCTCATTGGGATTTGGTCATTGGTCATTTGTCATTCACGCCGTCAGGCTTTCGTGATCTTGACCAAACTGCCGGCCAGGTATCGCTTCATGAAGTCGTTCTCGTTGTCCGGCGTGTACCCGGTAGTGGCGGGCTTCCAGATGCCCTTGCCGCCCAGGCCGCCGTCCTCGGCCTTGGTCACCCGCACCAGCGTCTCCTTCGGCACGGTGTTCACGGCGTGGTTGTCCGCCTCGCCGCCGAAGATGAAGCCCATGACCACCTTCGCCTTGTGGAAGAGGGTGTCGGTCTGGTGCATGGGCATGTGCCAGTTGCGGGTGACGGACTGCTGGGACCCGTAGCGCAGGTTGGCCTGGTAGCCCGTGTTCTCCGAGAGGGCCCGCCCGTCGGGCCGGGTCTCGTGCGCCTTCACGCTTCGCTCGGTGGCGATGAAGGGCGCATGCTTCATCATGATGCAGTTGTACGGATAGGCGTGATTGTACTTCACGCGCAGCATGCAGCGCGACACCTTGTAGAAGGGATCGCTCGGCTTCGCCCCCAGGTAGGGGCGGTCGGCCGGGTTGGCGTCCACGTATACATAGTCGCCGTCGTTGATCCCCAGGTCCCGCGCCGCCTGCGGGTTCATGTGGAGCTGGTGCTCGCCCACCGAGGGGGACCGTTTGTCCAGCCGGTAGGGATCGCCGAAGTTGCTGTCGTACAGCATGTGCCAGTCCACGTTGGACCAGCTCGAATGCACCCGGTGGCGCGTCTTCGGCGTCAGGCAGTAGAACCGGAACCCCTTCTCCCAGAGGAAGTTCTTGGTGCCCCTCACCTGGATCCAGGGGAGCTTGACGTTGCGAATGGTCCGCTCGTCCCAGTGCTCGGCGGTCAGGGGGATGCCGTAGTCATCCGGGCGCACGTAGGGATTCCCGCTCACGATGACGTTCGGGAGGTACGGGGTCGCCTCCGGCCCCTCGCGATGGACGATGAAGTTCTCGCCGTAGGCGATGGCCTCGGGCACGTCGGCATAGGCGTGCAGCCGCCCGGTGTCGGTGTGGAAGGGCTCGCTGTCGTGGACCTGCTCGTAGAACGGGATGCGCGGGTAGGTCCTGAAGAGCATCAGGCAGCCACCGGGCGGGCCGTACTTCCCCGCCATGATCTCCCCCAGCTTGTAGCCCTTCGTCGTGGTGCAGGTGTCCAGCAGGCGCTGGATGTACACCTCGCGCTTCCCCTCCAAGGCGAACTTGAAGTGGTCGGCGAAGCGCCGGTCTCCCGTCACCTCGCTCAGGGCCTTGGCGATCCCCGCCAGGATCATCAGGTCGTCCCGGCTGTCGAAGACCGGCGGGATACCCCCCTTCCAGATCTGGAGGAAGGGGTTGGAGCAGGACGCGGTGATTTCCAGCCCCTCGAACTCCAGCCAGCTGTTCGCCGGCAGGGCGATGTCCGCATACTCGATGGAAGCGGTCATCTGGATGTCAATGGCGACGATCATCTCCACGTTGGGGTTCACGTTCTTGATGACCCCGTAGGCCCACTTGGCGTTGTTGATCAGGTTCACGTTGCTGAAGATAATCGCCTTGGTGGGGGTGGGCATGTGGGTCTCGCCGGTGAAGTTCCGCCGGCCGTACTTGGGAGTGTTGACGATGAGAGCCAGATCGCCGTGGTTCCAGTAGGCCGGCTCCTCGTCCTTGGTATAGGCGTGGGCCTCGACGTCCTTCCCGGGGGCGTTGGGGTCCAGGCTCGGGTGGAAGGGATCCTCGGCCACCCAGCCCTTGAAGCCGGGCCCGGTCCAGGGCGAGCCCTGGAACAGGGCCGCCTTGTAGTTCCCGGCCCAGGTGTGGCAGCCCGCCCCTGGCTTCCCGATGTTGCCCGTGAGCATGAGGGGAAGGTACGCGGCGCGGTTCATCTCCGTCGCGTGGAACCAGTGGTTGATCCCCTCGCCCTGGTGGATGCCCACGGGCTTTATCGTGCCGATGTCCTGGGCGAGCTGGCGGATCAGATCCTTGGGCGCGTGGGTGATCTCGGCCACCGTGTCCAGGTCGTAGTCCTTGAGATGGGTCTGGTAGAGGGTCCAGAGGGTGGCGACCTCGACCTCCTTGCCGTCCACCAGCTTCACCGTGAACGTCCCCGCCAGGGCGGGGGCGAACCCCGTCTTGGCCATCCTTTCGCCGACGTCGTCCCGGGTGAGGGCTCGCGGCGCGTTGGCCTTCTCGTCCCAGATGACGTAGTCGCCGAGCTTGGCGTGCTGTTCCGCGGTGAGGCCCTGTACCTTCATGGAGGGGCCGTCGGCCGACAGCGTGGTCCGATAGCTGGGGAAGACCTCGTGGGCCCGCAACCGCTGGAGCGTGTCGGTCCGGACGAGCAACGGGAAGTCGGTGAAGGCCTTGATGAAGGCCTCATCGTACCATTTGTTCTCGATCATCAGCCGCGTAACCCCCAGCCAGAGGGCGGCGTCGGTCTGGGGACGGATGGGGATCCAGTAGTCCGCCTTGGTCGAAGGCGGCCCGTACTCCGGCGCAATCACCACGATCTTGCCGCCCCGCTCCATGCACTCGATGAACCAGTGGGAATCGGTGAGCTTGTTCTCCACCAGGTTCTTCCCGTCCATGATGATGAGCTTGGAGAAGCGCAGGTCGTTGAAGTCGCAGTCCGACGCTTGCAGGCCGTGCACCCACGGTTGCCCCGGCGCCTGGTCGCCGTGCCAGGTGTAGTTGGACCAGTTGCGCCCGGCCTTGGCATCTTTGGGGCCCACGCGCCGGATGAGGGTATCCAGGATGGCCAGCGAGTTGTTCAGGCGGTACATCCCGTACTTGCCGATGACCCCCAGCAGGCCCATGCCGCCCCGCATCTTTATGCAGCGCGTCCCCGCCCCGCCGGTAGCCTCGACCATCTCGGGCTGGTAGCCCTGGGCCAGCAGCCGCTCCTTGCCTTTCTCCCCGCTGTAGCGATCCGCGATGCTCACCAGCGCCTTGGCAACGTCGTGAAGCGCATCCTCCCAGGAGATCTGGATGAACTCGTCCTCGCCCCGGCGGTCGAACATATATTTCGTCTTGAGTTCCGGCGTGAGCTCCGGGAATCCGGCATCGGCCCAGGCCTTCCAGCCTTTGCGGACGATGGGATGCTTCAGGCGATATGGTCCGTACAAGACCCGGTGGAACGTGTACCCTTTGGCGCACTGGCGCGGGTTCCAGTTCGCCGTGGCCTTGTTGCCGTAAATGTCGGCGTAGGTCTGGTAGTCGTAGGTGTTCCCCAGGCGGGTGACGATCCCGTTCCGGACGTAGGCCCGGACCCGGCAGGCGTGAGTGTCGTTGGGGGAGCAGACCCAGTCGAAAGTGGAATCGTATCGGTACTGGTCGCGGTAGATCTTCTCCCAGTCCCGGGTCACCGAGCCGGCCAGGGGGTTTTGGTCAGGGTCCGCGGCCGCCAGGAGCCGCAGGGGCAACCCAAGCTCGGTCGCGGCCACCCCGGCGCCCACCCCCATCCAGCGGAGGAAGTCGCGCCGATCCATTCCGGTCACTTTGTCCATTTCATCAGGAGCCATCGCCGCCTCCCGCGGAATTGTGGATTGTGGATTTGTGATCTGTGATTGAAAATCCTCAATCCTCAATCACCAATCGAAAATGTGATTAGGGCTCGATCCTCAGGTCCTGCCAGATGGTCACCGACTTCTTCCCGTCCCGGTCGCCCGCGCTTCCATTCCAGACGGCAAAGGCCACGGGCGCCACGGTCCCCGGCGTGAGGGCGACCGCCCGCTCGCCCTTGGGCGCCAGAGGACGACGGAACATCACCCGGTAGGTGTCAGTGGCGTACACCCCGCGGGCATGCACAAGCTGATCGGCCCGCGAGCGCGCCCGAAGCGTGCCAAAGCCCTGGGCCGCGAGGTCTTCGGCCGCGCTGTTGCGCAAGGGATCGGACACGATGTTGCCAGCGCCCCAGCCGGTCACGAAGGTCGGGGCGGACTTGAGGGTCAGCGCGTGGCCCGTCGGCTGCTCCAGCGGGGAGATCTCGGGGTTCGGATAGGAGTCGATGCCGAGGTTCGGATACACCTTCTCCAGTTCCTGGAAGGCAGGCTCCAGGTCGGCCTGCCGCTCCGACTTCCACATCCAGATGTTCACGAACTGGTTCTTCGCGCCCATGGCGAAGAAGGGCGGATCGGGCGTCAAGGAGAATTCCACCGCCACGGCGTCCCGGAAGTCCTGGGGGCGCATCGCCGTGTGGTCGTGGGTGGCATCGGACCAGACCAGAAGGAGCGCGAGTTCCTTCCCATCGTGGACGGCCCGCACCGTCACTTCCTCCGGCCGTTCCGCGCGCCACCAGAGCGGCATGAGGTGCAGGTTCACCGGCTCCGCCAGGCGCCAGGTCCCTGCGTCGGGATGGTCCGGCACCCTGTCCACCCGCCGGGCGACGATGGTGAACTTTTTCATCTCCACTCGCGCCCGCTGCTCGTCGCTGGACCAGGACCGCACCAGGTGGACGAGGTGCCAGGCATCCTCGCCATAGGCCCAGTCGCTCATGGGCATGGGGGTGCCGGGCATTCCCGCCAGGATGCGGCGATAGACCTGGACGGGCTCGGGGCTGCCCTTGTACACCCCGAGCGTGAGATCGCGGGGACGCGTGGGATAGCCCTTGTCGTCCTTCTGCTGGTCGGTGCCATCCCCCCTGCCGGTCTTCCCATGGCAGGAGGCGCAGGCATCGGCGTACCGCTCCAGCGCGCGGGCCCGCGCCTCGGGGGTGAAGGGGGGCTCCGGCGGGACGCGGATGACACCGGTCCCCATCTCTCCCTCGCCCTTCGGGTCCGCCGCCGGCTGCACGACCAGCGGTTTCTCTGCGAAGGATTTCACGTAGTGGACCAGGCCCCAGCGCTCCTCTTCGGACAGGTGTCCCCACGAGGGCATCGCCGATCCCGGCATGCCGCGGGAGATCGTGCGGAAGAGGTCCTCGTCGATGGGCACCCGGTCCCAGGTGGAGACCAGGACATACTTCCCGGCCACGAAGTCGCGCGGCTTGGGGTACAGCAAATAGGCCGCCTCCCCCTCGCCCCGCCCGTCGGCGCCGTGGCAGGCAATGCATTGCTTCTCATAGACGCGCTTTCCCAGGGCCAGGAGTTCCGGAGAAGGTCCCCGGTAGCTCGTCGGCGTCAGCGAGACGGGGACAGGTCCGGCTGCCGGTTGTGCCGGCGCCTTCGCTGGTCCAGCGGGCGGCGCCGACCCGGCGGCAATCTGAGCGGGTTCCCACTGCACGGCGCACCCGGCCAAGGCGACGCCGAGGGCTACCGCGACGACCGGCAACGCGCTCTCCAACAACCATCGCCTTCCCATCACTGAGTCCTCCCGCCTCGGGCAATTGGGCCTCGGCTCCTTCTCGGCTCACGGCTCACGGCTCTCGACTCTTGCTGGCCTGTACCCTCAGGGGTATTGATCCCGCCTCGACTCCAGGACGTTCCCGATTCCGGTCGCAGCACCCCGGGCATTCACCAGGTCCTGGAGCGTGATTTTTTCGAAGGCCGCCTGCACCTGCGGGCGGACGTCGCGCCACGCCACATGGATCAGGCACGAGGTCCCCTCGCCGCAGCGCTGGTGCGAGAACATGCAGCGGTCGAACAGATCCGGGCCCTCGATGGCCTCCAGGATGGCGCGGAGGGGGATGGCCCAGGGGTCACGGGCCAGGGTATAGCCCCGCTGGACCCCCCGGTGGGACACGAGCAGTCCGTGCTTCAGGAGCTTGTGGAAGATCTTGGAGAGGAAGCTCTGTGGCAGGTGCTCGCGCGTGGCAATCTCCGCGAGCATGAGCGGCCGGGCCCCCGCCTCGGCGGCCAGCAGGGCCAGTCCCTTGAGGGCGTACTCACATTCCCGGCTGAACGGCATTCGCGGCCGCCCTCTCGTGTGAGGGTTGCTAGACCCATTGGAGCTGTTTCATCTATTGGGTCTTGCGCGATAAGATACAACGCTGGGCCCAAGCGACAATGACATAGATCATATTGGCTATGAATGACGTGTTTTCCTGAGAAATCATGGACTTGCGTGAATGCACAGTGTTCTGGAGCACCTTGTGACTGGGCGGGAGAGGACCCCCGGGGCGGGTGCGGGCCCGGTCAGCGGAGACGGGGCCGTCGCGGAAGGGCCCGCGAGCCGACCCACCTTGCCAGGCTGCCAAGGCATCCGCCCAAGAGCCCGGGGCGCAAGCATCCGCGGACGATGTTGCGGTAGGTGTCCTGGGCAGACACGCAGAGGTAGAGGGCACGCCGGAGGGTGGGATCACGGCGGGCCTGCTGAAGGATGGGGTCGAGGGACAGGCGCTTGGACGTGATTCGGGCCAGGTGCCGGATGGCCCGGCCATACCAAAGATCCCGGGTGATGTCGTCGCACGATGCGTAGTACTGGTGGAACGCCTCCTCCGAGATCCCGAGGTCCAGTATCGTGCGCGCCGCCCGGATCCCGGTGAGGGCCGCCGAGGTAATCCCTTTCCCCTTGAACGGCCGCACGAGCCCCGCGGCGTCCCCGATGGTGACGTACCGGTTCCCAAAGGGACGCCGGGCTGGGCCGACGGGAAACGCGCCCTTGAAGTGATGTTCGATGGCCCGATCAGACGAGAGCAGCCGACGGACCTGGGGGAGATCCAGGAACGCCTGCATGTCGGGCACGCTGACGCGCCGTCCCGCGATGATGATGGTGATGTGGTTCCCCTTGGGGATCAGGGCGCCGAACTCGATCGCGGGCAGGCGCGGCAGGAAGGCGTGGATGCGATCGCCCAGCAGGGCCGGGACAGGCTCCAGTCCCCCCGGATGGACCTTCGTGACGACCGTCTCCAGAAACGGGGGCAGCCGGTATCCTGTCTGGCGGGCCAGCGCCTCCCCCAGCGTCCGGTCCAGGCCGAAGGCGCCCACGACGACATCCGCCTCCCAGCTCCCCCCGTCCGAATAGAGGGTCACCCCCCGGGGCCCGAACTCGACGTCGTATACCCGGCTCCGCTCCACCTGGACCCCTGCCTTCTCGGCGGCATCCAGTAAGAACCGGTCGAACTGCACCCGGCGGACGGCGTACGTGGCCTCCCCGTCCTCGCTCGCCGGCATGTCGAGGGTTTCGTGTTCGCCATAAAGGACGTAGCCGGTGATCTTCCGTTGCAGCAAACCCGGGGGGAGGGTGAGGTCCAGCTCCCGTCGCAACACGCCCTGGATGGGGGGCGACAGGACGCCGGCGCACTGGTTGTAGTGGGCCCCGAAGTCCTTGGGTTCGAACAGGATCACCTCGATTGCCCGGTCCCGCTCCTTCGCCATCCGGACCAGGGCCAGTGCCGCGCACGTGCCCCCCGGCCCGCCGCCGATGACGGCCACGCGCGTTGCCAATTTCGGATTTCGGATTTCGGATTTCGGATTTTCCCGGACCACCTGATCGCTTCCTATTCCCTGCTTCCAACTTCCGATTTCCAGTTTCCAGTTTTGAGGTCGCCGCGAATCCAGGCGACACTGGCCGCCAGGGTTTCCCAGAGCAGGCCGGCCAGCACTCCCGGGCGGAGCACCGCGCGCAGCGCAGTCCGGTACGGCGCATCCCCCGTGAACATCCCCCAGAGGAACTCGTTGAGTGGCCGCCGTCCGGGCGGCAGGTGCTCCTGCTCCCAGCGGGTCACCGCCAGGACGGCGGCCACCATGACGGGACAGCGGGAGACAAGGTCGTTGCACGCGAACAGGAATCTCCCGACCCAATTGTCCACCCTGAAGTGGCGTCTGGACAGTCGGTAGTATGTCTTGCGGAGAGCCTCCCGGCTTCCCACCCCCTCCAAGATCGCCTGGGCGGCCTGCGCCGCCGTGAAGAACGCCGAGCCGATGCCGTCCTTCAGGTACCGCGAGATATCGGCGTCCCCGATGACGACCAGCCCCTCCGCGATCGGGTGGGCCGCGGCGGTCACGGGCAGCTTGGGCTGGCAGGAACAGACCCACTCGGGACAGCGCCAGCCGGGCGGAAAATGCTTCAGGACGGCCGGATGCTCCAGGAAGCTCATGAGATCCAGGCGGGTCACGGCCCGGCCCACCACGGAGACCGTCACGTGACGTTGCTTGGGGGTGAGAGAGGCGAAGCGGATCTGGCGCAGGCCCAGGTTGAAGATCTTGATCTGGCCCTGGTAGTGCTCGTTGATGAAGGCCTCATCCAACGGGACCTCCGCCTGGCAGGCCAAGACGGCGCGGGGCGGCCGGTAGCCGGTGCCCAGGGACGCGAGGCGGCGCCCCAAGGTCGAGTTGATGCCGAATGCCCCGACGATGACGTCCACGTCCAGGGTCTCATCATCCGCGCAGACGATCCGAAATCCCGCCGCACTCTCGCGCCGCTGCACGTCCGCGACCAGACTGTTCCGGTATTCCGCCCCGGCCCGGACCGCGCTCCGGAGGAGGAACGCGTCGAAGCTGCGCTCCTCGTCGTAGTGCAGCCCCCGGGGCCCGATCCCCCGATAGGCGGTGTAGATCACCGAGCCCGGCGGGCGCGGCAAGAGGATGCTGCCCCCCAGGGTCTCGAGTTCATAGCCCAGGATCTTCTGCTGGATGACGTGAGGAGGGATGATCACGCCGAGGCGCTCGAGGTCGTGGATGAGCGCGGCCGACATGACGCCGGCGCACAGATTACAGCCGGCCGGGCCGAACTGGGTAAACGTCTTGCGGTCCAGGAGGAGGACATGGATCGGTCGGTCGTTCTGGCGGGCGAGGTACAGGAGGTTGAGGGCGGCGACGGTCCCCGCCGGTCCCGCTCCGATGATGGCAATCCGGAGGGGCGGGCCGCGGTGCGCCGGCACCAGATCCACATCCATGAGGCACTCACAGGCCCAACGGGGCGGCGATGGTGGTCCGGCGGATCTTCAAGGTCCCCCGGAGGCTGCCAACCATCTTACCACTCCGCTCCGACGGCCCCAAGTGGAATCATGCCTGGGGCATTGGGTCTCCCGTGCGACAGGACGCTACGCGAGATGGGGACGGGTCGGCCATGACCTTCGTCATAGTCCGGTTTGATCTTCCACACATGGACGGGGATGGACAGCGATGGTGGCTTGACGCTGCCTCGCGGGGCGTGTAGTGTCCCCACCCGACAATTTCTGTCCGAACATTGGAGGGACTCCTTGACACCCATGACCTCTCCCGACCCGGCCTTCCCCCGCCCATGAGCCTGACCGCCCTGGCGCTCATCCTCTTCTCCGCCGGATTCCATGCCGCCTGGAACACCCTGGTGAAGGTCAGCCGGGACAAGCAGGCGTTCCTCTGGCTGATTCACCTGCCGACCGTCGTCATCGTGCTTCCCTTTTTCCTGGCCAGCGAGGCCGCGCCGATCCCGCCCCTCGGGTGGGCCATGATCGTGGCCAGCGCCATTATCCACGTCTTCTATTCCATGAGCCTGGGGGCCGCGTACTCCGGAGGGGACCTCTCGCTGGTCTATCCCCTGGCGCGCTCTGCCCCGGTCTTTGTCCCGCTGTGGGCCGTCTGGTGGCTGGGCGAGCGGCCAACGACGCTGGGGTACGCGGGGATCGCCCTGGTGGTGGTGGGCGCCTATCTCCTGGGGATCGAGCCGGGGCGGACGACCCGGATCTGGGAGCCCCTCCTGGCCCTGCGCCGGCGGGAGGTCCAGTGGGCCTGGGTCACCGCCTTGCTCATCTCCTTCTATCACATCACCGACAAGGTCGGGGTCTCGGTGGTCGCCCCGCTTCGTTTCCAGTACCTGATGGTCCTGATCCGGCTCGCCGTGTATTCGGTGCCGATCGTCCCCTGGAAGGGGCGGCAACTCGTGGAGGAGGCCCGGACCCACTGGCGCTCGCTGATCGCGGTCAGTCTCTTGCAGTTCCTGGCCTACCAGCTTGTCCTGACCGCCATGACCATGGCCCCGGTCAGCTACGTGGCGGCGGTGCGCCAAGTGAGCGTTCTCCTCGCGGTCCTCACCGGCAGCGTCATGCTGCGGGAAGGCCACCTGCCCCTGCGCCTGACGGCCGCCGGCGCCATCACCGTCGGCGTCGTGCTGATCGGGTGGAAGGGATGAGGGGGGGTTGGGGACGTTCCATTGAAGTATTGATTAGCGAAGGTCTGTAAGGAACGCAGATCTCCCTGGCATCAGCGGGAGGCGTCCTTGACGCTCTCTCGCCGGGAGTGCTAGCTTTCAGCATCCATCTGGCCTGCGTCCCAGGGACCGTGACGCTCAACCTGAAGGCGCTCGCCCGCGCGTCCGGGGACCGGAAGGTGGAGATGGTGGAGAAAGACGAAATTCACCGCTTCACTGGGTACATCCGCGGCGGCGTCTCCCCTCTCGGTGGCAAGAAGGAGTATCCGGTGTTCGTGGATCAAACCGCGTTGGACCAACCCGTCGTCAGCGTCAGCGCCGGCATGCGGGGAATGCAACTGTTCCTCGCCCCCCAGGACCTCGTGCGCGCTACTCAGGCCAAAGTCGTCGCTATGGGCGAAGAGAGCTAGAGGTAAGAGCCGTGATGCGGCGAGGATGGATTGTGTCCACCGCCCTGTTTTTCCTATTCGGCGTGGCACTTGTCGGCTGTGCCGGTACCGGTCTGGATGCCGGCGCCAACCCGATGCGACAGGCCGACGTCAGCATCGAGCTGGTGCAGGTGACCACCACAGACGGGGTTCACCTCGATGGTGCCCTTTGGAAGCCGGCAGGTGGGCCCCGGACAAGGCCGGCGCTCCTGCTCGTGCATGGGTACGCGGGCAATTATTATACAGGGTCGCCCGGCCTCGCCTACGCGCTTGCCCGGCAGGGCCATTTGAGTCTGGCACTGAACATGCGGGACCACGATTTCACCCCCCAGATTTCCTTGTTCGAGGATAATCGTGCCGACATCGAGGCGGGGGTCAACTTGTTGATGGCACGTGGGGCATCCTCTGTGGTGCTCGTGGGGCAGAGCCTGGGAACCAACCGTGTCCTCTTCTATCAGGCGGACACGCAGGATCAACGGGTGGGAGGTCTCATCCTGCTGGCGGGACCGGGCAATCTCCTGGAGTGGAATATCCGGATCTTCGGGAGGGAGCGTGCCCTCTCGGTGCTGGCGGAGGCGCAGCGGAGGGTCCAGGAGGGTCGAGGGGCGGAGGTGATGCTGGTGGACCTGGGCCCACTGGGAAAGGCGCTGTACTCCGCGCAACACGTGGTAAGCCTCCGGGGACCCGGGACGCGGTCGGATCCGTTCCAGAACATCGCGAGGGTAAAGGTCCCGGTCCTGATCCTCCACGGAACGACCGACCGCCTGGCCGAACCCGCCGCGGCAGAGCGATTGAGGGCAGCGGCCGTTGCCGCACCGAGCGTCCGACTGCACCTGATCCCGGACGCAGACCATGGCCTGTCCCAACACCCGGACCCAATCCTGCCGATCCTGGAGCCGTGGCTGGAGTCGGTGTCACAGTGACGGACACCCCACAGCAGCGAGACGAGCGAGCCCTGCTAGAGGCGTCGCGCGCCGGCGACTCGGCCGCCGTGGAGGAATTGGTCCGATCCTACCAGGGGCGCGTGTACGGCTTCGCCATGCGGATGTGTCGCAACGCGGAAGACGCCAAGGACATCCTCCAGGAGACGTTCCTGGGGATGATCCGCTCGATCAGGGAATTCCGGGGAGAGAGCAAGTTCACGACCTGGCTCTACCGCATCGCCTCGAACGCGTGCCTGAAGAAGCACCGTCGAGGTGTTTTTGAGCCGGAACCCGAACAGGAGCTGTCGCTGGATGAACTGATGCCCCGGGCGGGACCGGACGGTCGCAAGCCCGAAATCGCCGACTGGTCCGAGGATGCCGAGCGCGCCCTGCTCCGGGGAGAACTCTCCCAGCAGATGGAAGCAGCCATTGACCGCTTGCCACCGGAGTACAAGATCGTGCTGGTCCTCCGGGATGTCGAGGGGTTCTCGGCCGGGGAGACGGCCGAGATGTTGAAGCTCTCGGTGCCCGCGGTGAAGTCCCGGCTGCACCGCGCCCGCGTCTTCGTCCGACGGGAGCTGGCCGGCTATTTCCAGGACCAGCAGAAGGCTTGATAAAAAGTCGGAGCTGCTTCTCGGACCCGGGTGTGGCGATTTCCGAATCCAACTTCGACTTCCTGGATCGAAGAGAATGAAGGAAGACAAGATATCCAAATCGGCTCATAGCCACGAGATGTCCATGACCTGTCGAGAACTCTTCGAGCGCCTGTCGGAGTACGTGGACGGCGAGCTGTCGCAGGAAATCTGCGAAGAGATCCGGCGCCACATGGAAGGATGCGAGCCTTGCGTGACCTTTGCCAAGACTCTGAAGAAAACCGCCGAGTTGTGCCGCCGCCTTCCCTCCCGGCCGATCCCTCCCGAGGTGGCCGCCGACCTCCGCGGTGTTCTCGTCACGCATCTGTCGAAGCGCAAGTAGCCCCGAGTTTGTCCCGCTTCACTTCTCTTTTATACATTCCTGAACGTGCCCTGGTTGCGTTTTCGAAGCCGGCCCGCGTATAGTTAGGCTGGTTTCTCTTCGTTGTCCGCGAGCCGCGCGATTCCAGGATTCTTCTGAATCCTTTCCTGCCCATCTGGACCAAACCGAGCAGGGGCGACATTCGTCCCGTCTAGGGAGGAGGCCATGGAGGCGAGGCGAGTCACCACGGTCGGTAGATTGATCCTGCTCCTGATCTTCGCAGGAACTCCGGGCACCTCGGCCCCGGCCCAGGGCGAGCCGGGATCACCCACCGACCTCACACTCGCTGCGGCGGTGAAGCTGGCCCTGGAAAGGCAGCCTGCCCTCCGCGCCGCCGGCTACCAGGCGGCGGCCGCTGCCGCCGGGGTTGATCAGGCCCGGGCAGCTTTCCTGCCCCGGGTGGATTTCTCCGAGGGCATCACGCGGAGCGATAACCCGGTGTATGCCTTCGGTGCCCTCCTCAACCAGGGACGCTTCACGCAGGCTGATTTTGCCGTGGAACGGCTGAATCATCCTGACCCCCTGACCAACTGGCGGACCAACATCGCCGGCAGCCTGCCTCTCTTCATGGGCGGCCGGAGTCTCCTGGGCTACCAGCAGGCGCAGATCGGTCATGAGTCCGCCGAACGCGGACGCGCTCGTGTTGAACAAGAGGTCATCTTCGGCGTCATCCGCGCCTACTACGGTGTCCTCCTGGCCCAAGAGGCGCAGGCAACGGTGGAGGTCTCCGTTCGGACGGCCGAGGCTAACCTCGCCGCGGCCGAATCCCGCTACGAGGCGGGCATGGTCGTGGCCTCGGACGCGCTGGCCGCCCGCGTCCGGCTGGCGCGATTGAAAGAAGAGGCGATTGCCGCCGCGAACCAGGTCCGGCTGGCGCACGCCGGCTTGAACGATGCCATGGGTGTGGCGCTGGACCAGCCCAATCGGATCCCCGGCCGCCTCGACCTCACCCCGCTGCGCTCCGAGCGCTTGGTGGGCCTGGAAACCCTGGCGCGCGAGCAGCGACCGGATTACCGGCAGGCGACGCTGGAGGAGCAACGCCTGGAGAAAGAGGTGCTGCGGGCCAAGGGCGCCCTCCTGCCCAGCATGCACCTCATGGGAAACTACGAGATCAACAACCATCGCATCAGTGCCGACGGGCAGGATAGCTGGTCCGTCGGCGTCGTTCTGAACTGGAACCTGTTCAGCGGCGGCGCCGACCGCGCGCGGATCGTCGAGGCCCAGGCGAGCCATCAACGGGCCACCGCGCTGCGCGAGCGCATGGCCAGCGCCATCGCCCTGGAGGTCCGCGACGCCTTCCTTGCCCTCCAGACTGCCCGCGAACGGGTGGCCGTGGCCAAGGAGGCTGTGGCCCACGCGGAGGAAAGCCTGCGGATCGTGCAGGACCGGTACGATAACGGCCTCACCACAATCGTGGAACTCCTGGACAGCGAGACCGCACTCACCGCCGCCCGCACCAACCTGATCCGGACCCTCTACGAGGCAACGGTGGGCCAGGCGAGGCTGGATCTCAGCCTTGGGACCCTGGATCGCGCGAGGTTCTAAGCCATGCAGACTATACGATACGCCATCCTCCTTGCCCTGGCCATCCTTGCACTGGCCGCCTGCGGGAGGGAACCGGTCCCCCCAACCAAGGCGGCGGAGCGACCCATCGTCCGGGACGTCACCGTCGGAGTTGTGACCACCGCCGAGGTGGATGACACCGCCGAGGTGATGGGCACGGTGAAGTCCCGCACGACCATCACCCTGTCGAGCAAAGTCGTGAGTAGGATCCTGGCCCTCCACGTCCACGAGGGAAGCGAGGTCCAGGCCGGGCAGCTCCTGGTGGAACTGGACGACCGGGACATGGCGGCTCAGGTGCATCGCGCCGAGGCGGGACTTCGGGAAGCCGAGAGCGCCCTGACCGAGGTGGACGGGGCTATCGCCGCGGCCGCGGCCGCGCGGGCCGCAGCCGAGGCACAGCGCGACCTGGCCGCCACGACCCTCGCCCGCCACCAGCGGCTCCTGGACCGGAAGTCGGTGGCGCCACAGGAATACGACCAGGTCGTGGCCCGGCACAAGGCCGCGGTCGCCGACGTGGAACGCGCGGCGGCCGAGGCTCAGGCCATCCAGGCCAAGCGGCAGCAGGTCCAGGCGCGCATCGAGGCGGCGCGTGCCGAGGTGACCAGCGCCCAGGTGATGCAGAGCTATGCCAGGATCGCCGCACCCATCAGCGGTGTCATCACGACGAAGCACGCCGAGGTGGGATCGCTGGCGGCGCCGGGGACCCCCCTCCTCACCCTGGAGGACAGCCGGCGGTACTGGCTGGAGGCGGTGGTTCCCGAATCCCAGGCCGCCGGCATCCGCCGGGGACAATCCCTCCCCGTGCAGATCGAGGCTGCGGGAATGTCCGTCGCGGCCACCGTGAGCGAGATCGTCCCCGCCGCCGATCCGACGACCCGAACCACCCTGGTACGATTGGATCTCCCGGCCTCGTCCCGCCTCCGGTCCGGCCTCTTCGGCCGGGCCTCGGTGTCCGTGGGACGACGGCAGGCCATTCGGGTCGCGCGAGAGGCAATCATCGAGCGCGGCCAGCTTCAGGGTGTCTACGTGGTGGGCCAGGACAACATCGCTCGGTTTCGACTGATCCGGACGGGGGAGTCCCGCCTGAGAGCCGTCGAAGTCCTCTCGGGGCTCACCGGTGGAGAACAGGTGGTCCTCCGGGGGACCGAGCGGGTGACCGACGGCGCGCGCATTCAACCGTGAGGGGGGAGGCGTTAGGGGTGAGGGGGGGGAACCGTCGCCTCACGCCTGACGCCTCACGAAGGGTAACGGGCAAGCATGACGAATAGGACGCCGCAGACTCCCCTACCTCCTGAAGAGCCGTACACCGGGCCCCTCGGCATGGCCGGTCGCATGGCGCGCACGTTCATCGACTCGCGTCTGACTCCGCTCGTCGTGGTGGCCTCCATGCTGCTGGGGATCTTCGCCATCCTCGCAACGCCGCGCGAGGAGGAACCCCAGATCATCGTCCCCATGATGGACGTCTTCGTCCAGATGCCCGGGGCCGGCATCGAGGAGGTCGAGGGGCGGGTCACCATCCCCATGGAGAAGAAGCTGATGGAGATCCCGGGCGTGGAGTACGTCTACTCCACCAGCAGCCCGGGGTTGAGCTTTGCCGTGGTCCGATTCAAGGTCGGCGAGGACGAGGAGAAGAGCATCGTCAAGCTCTACAACAAGATGTACGCCAACTTCGACCTCATCCCGCCCGGCGCGTCCACGCCCCTCATCAAGCCCCGCTCCATCGACGACGTCCCGATCCTCAGCCTGACCCTCTGGAGCGACCGGGTGGACGGCTTCACCCTTCGCCGGATCGCGGCCCAGCTCGACGACCAGATCAAGGACATCCAGGACGTGTCGGAGACGCGCCTCCTGGGGGGCGAGCGCCGGCAGGTGCGGGTCCTGCTGGACCCGGCCCGGCTGGCCGCCTATCACCTGGCGCCCAGCGTGGTGGTCCAAGCCCTCACCACGACCAACCAGGAGCTGCGTGCCGGAAGCTTCAGCAGGGAGAACCGCGAGGTCCTGGTGGATACGGCTCGCTTCCTCGAGCGGCCGGACGAGGTGGGGCGGGTGGTGGTCGCCGCCTCGGGCGGGCGGCCGGTCTACCTGCGGGACGTCGCCCGCATCCTCGATGGGCCGGAGGAGCCCCGCTCCTACGTCCTATTCGGCGTGGGCAAGGCGGCACATGCCAAGGGCATCGCGGGTGACCCAACCGGTCGGTTGGGTGCCCCGCCGGCCGGGCAGGACTACCCCGCCGTCACCATCTCCGTGGCGAAGCGGAAAGGAACCAATGCCGTCGTCATCGCCGACAAGGTCCTGGCCAAGGTCGCCTCGCTCCAGGGCGTCCTGATCCCCCGCGAGGTGCGGGTCACGGTCACGCGCAACTACGGGGAGACCGCCCAGGAGAAGTCCAATGAACTGCTCAAGCACCTGATCCTGGCCACGGTGTCCGTCACCATCCTGATCGCCCTGTTCCTCGGATGGCGATCCGCCACAGTGGTCCTCATGGCGGTGCCGGTGACGCTGGCGCTGACCCTGTTCCTGTATTACGTCTACGGGTACACGCTGAACCGGGTGACGCTCTTCGCCCTGATCTTCTCCATCGGCATCCTGGTGGACGATGCCATCGTGGTGGTGGAGAACATCGCCCGCCACTTCCACCTGCCGGAGAATCGGGGGCGCCCGCTCCTCGCGGTGGCGGTCGAGGCCGTCGCGGAGGTGGGGAACCCCACCATCCTTGCGACGTGGGCGGTCATCGCCGCCATCCTGCCCATGGCATTCGTGGGTGGCCTGATGGGCCCCTACATGCGGCCCATCCCCGTGGGCGCCTCGGTGGCCATGCTGTTCTCCCTGTTCATCGCCTTCATCGTCTCCCCCTGGGCGGCCTACCGGATGCTGCGAGGCGAGAAGATGGCGCCCCACGTCGAGGGGCACGAGGACTGGACGACCCGGCTGTACCGGCGGATCATGACACCGCTCATCCGATCCGCCTGGAAGCGGTGGGCCTTCCTCGGCGGGGTGGCGGTGCTGCTCCTGGCCTCGACCTCCCTGGTCTACTTCAAGGTCGTCCACGTGAAGATGCTCCCCTTCGACAACAAGAGCGAGTTCCAGGTCATCGTGGACATGCCCGAGGGAACGACGCTGGAGCAGACGGCGCGCGTGACACGCGAGATCGGCGAGTACGTGGCGATGCAGCCCGAGGTCACGGACTACGAGATGTACGTGGGGACGGCGGCGCCGTACAACTTCAACGGGTTGGTCCGCCACTACTTCCTGCGCCAGGCGCCGCACCAGGCCGACCTCCAGGTGAACCTCCTGCCAAAGTACGAGCGCTCGGCCCAGAGCCACGACATCGCCAAGCGGGTCCGTCCCGGCATCCAGGCCATCGCGGCGCTCTACGGCGCCCGCGTCAAGGTGGCAGAGGTTCCGCCGGGCCCCCCGGTCCTCCAGACCCTGGTGGCCGAGGTGTACGGGCCGGACTACGAGCGGCAGGTGGCGCTGGCTCGGGAGATCAAGGGACTCTTCGCCAGGACACCCGGCGTCGTGGACGTGGACTGGTACGTCGAGGATCCGCAGCCAAAGGTTCGATTCCTGCTGGACCGGGAAAAGGCCGCCCTCCACGGCGTCACGGCCGAGCAGGTCGCGCAGACCCTGCGGCTCGCCGTGGGGGGGATGGAGGTCGGGCTTGCTCACCTGCCGAAGGAGAAGGAGGACGTACCCCTCTTGCTCCGGCTGCCACGAGAGGAGCGATCAAGTGTGACGTCCCTCACCAACCTGCAGGTCATGGGTTCGGCTGGCCGCCTGGTACCACTCCGCGAGGTGGTCCGTCCCGAGGAGGGTGTCCAGACCCACAACATCTACCGCAAGAATATGAAGCGAGTGGTTTACGTCACGGCCGACATGGCCGGGGCCGAGGAGAGCCCGGTCTATGCCATCCTCAAACTGAACCGGGACATTGCCGGACTCCGCATCCCCGAGGGGTATGCCATCGAGCCCTACTCCGCCCGGCAACCCTTCCTCACCGACAAGCTGGCCTTGAAGTGGGACGGGGAATGGCACATCACCTATGAGGTCTTCCGGGATCTCGGCTTGGCCTTTGCGGCGGTGCTGATCCTGATCTACGTCCTGGTGGTCGGGTGGTTCCGGAGTTTCACGATCCCGCTCACGATCATGGCCCCGATCCCCCTGACCCTGGTGGGCATCCTGCCAGCCCACGGTCTGATGGGGGCCTTCTTCACCGCGACCTCCATGATCGGCTTCATCGCCGGCGCCGGCATCATCGTCCGGAACTCGATCATCCTGGTGGATTTCATCGAGCTGCGCATGGCCCAGGGCATGCCGCTGGAAGAAGCGGTCGTGGATGCCGGCGCCGTCCGGTTCCGGCCCATGCTCTTGACGGCGGCGGCCGTCGTGGTCGGGGCATTCGTCATCCTGTTCGACCCCATCTTCCAGGGCCTGGCCATCTCCCTCATGGCGGGCGAGGTGGCCTCCACCCTCCTGAGCCGGATGGCGGTGCCCGTCCTCTATTACATGGCAGAGCGACGCGCGAGGGCCGCACACGCCAAGGCGGCCTGATGGATGCACCACATCAGCGAGCATAGCGAGGAGACTCCATGGACTGGCTGAGAGAGATCGGTATGGTGGTGGTCGCGGTGGTCATCTGGATTATCCTCCAGGGCCTCCTGCGGAAGGCCGGGGTTTCGACGTGAGGGGTGGATCGGTGCTCGTCGAGCACCGAGGACAAACCGGCACGCCCCGAGGAGAAACCATGAATCGGAAGGTTCAGAAGACCAGCCGTACACCCCTCACCCGCAAGGAGGGATCCCGTCGGCGATCGCAAGACGCAGGAGGACAGCCATGACTCTCGAGCGCTGGATTCGACTCATTGCCGGGACGTTCATTCTCGTGAGTCTCGCTCTCAGCCAGATGCACAGCCCATACTGGTTGCTCTTCACGGCCTTCGTGGGGCTGAACCTCTTCCAGTCGGCCCTCACCCGCTGGTGCCTCATGGAAGATCTCCTCCGAAAGCTGGGCGTCCGGGAACGGCATGCCTGAACCCGAACGGCAATTGGGCAACTAGGCGATCTGGCAATTTGGTAATCATGGTACCCTGCTCCCCCTGAGTGTCAGAGTGCCCAGTTGCCGAGTCGCCAAATTGCCAAGTTGCCAGGCCGCTGGTGGCTTGGCGGTGAAAAATCCGAACTGAGTTCAGGGAGGAACCCATGGCGACCACGCTCACGGTGATCACCGAGAACACGGTGCCGGCCAAGGCGGGCGGTCTGTACGCGGAGCACGGCTTCGCGCTGTTCCTGGATCGGCCTGAGAGCAAGATTCTTTTCGATCCGGGCCCGGCTGGCATCGCAACCCTCAACAATGCCCCCCGCCTGGGCATTGACCTGCGGGCAGCCGATGGCATGGTATTGAGCCACGGGCACATGGACCATACCGGGGCCCTGCCGGGGGTCCTCCGGGTGATGGCGAAACGGGTCCCGGTCTATGCGCACCCCGACGTCTTCACGGACCGGTATGCCAAGCTGGGCGAGCGGATGATCTATGTCGGTCTCCCCTTCAAACGGGAGGCGCTGGTAGGAATGGGGGCGGCCTTCGACCTCTCGACTGACTTCCGGGAGATCGTGCCAGGGGTCTACCTCAGCGGCGAAATCCCGCGGCGCAGAACTTTCGAGACGGGAGACGCGGAGCTATTCGTGAAGCAGGACGGGGAATTTCTCAGGGATCCCCTGAAGGACGATCAGTCACTGGCGGTGGAGACGGCCGAGGGCCTGGGACTGATCCTCGGCTGCTGTCACTCGGGCCTCATCAATACTATTGATCACTTCCAGTCCCGGCTGCCGGGAAAACCCATCCACACCGTGATGGGCGGGACGCATCTGGAATTCGCGCCCGCCGAGCAGCTCCGCGAGACGATCGGCATCCTGAAGGGTCTGGGCCTCAAGCGATTGGGCCTCTCGCACTGTACGGGGTTGCGGGCCGGCGCGCGGCTGGCTCAGGAGCTAGGCGAGGCCGTGGCGTTTTGCTCCGTGGGATACTCGCTGACTCTCCCCTAGTGGCCCGTCGGCCCGGGGGCCAGGGTCGGCTGGGTCCCCGGCTCTCGGCTCGCGGCTCTCGCCCCTCTGCCCCTCTGCCCCTCTGCGCATTTCAGCCTTACTCCGCGGTGAGAGATCTGAAGGCGAGCTTGCCGCTCCGCGCGGCTTCCAGAAGGCTGCTGCAGTCTGAGTACTGCGCCAGATACATCAGCGTTGTCGCCGTGGGTCCCCGCATCTTGAATTCTCCGGCCCGCCAGCGGCCCAGCGCCTCGGCCGGCTGAATCCACCGGACCCCCGAGACTTCCCGGCGGCACGCCGTGGGAACCTGCCCCGCTGGAATCTGGCACAAGAAATACCGGGCATCAAAGCGCATCGGGAAATAGACCGGCGTGATCCAGCGCGCCAGATAGAACAGGTCCGCCGGGCTGTAATAGAGATTCAACTCGCGCATGAGGGAGGCGAGGGTGCGCGTCCGTTGGTACACCTCTTGCCGGCCCGTCGCCAACCGTGCCGGCATTTCCTGGCTCTCCAGATTGGGATTGCCGCCCTCCAGCGTGGTGCACAGCAGGATCCCGGCCTCCTCGAACAGCTCACGAATGGCGGCCAGCCAGAAACCCAGGCTCCGCTCCGGCAATTCGCCGTCCCCCAGGAGCCTGGCCGCCCGTTCCGCCTCCATCCCAAGGGCCAGGGCGAGGTTCTCCGGCGCATAATCGCTGGGATCGAGCTTCCCCCCGGGAAAGACGAAATTCCCCCCGGCGAAGGCCATGCTTTCCGGCCGCCGCGTCAAGAACACCTCGAACGGACCGTCGGCACCATCCGCTCCAGGGCTCGGGCGAACCAGGACGACCGCCGCTGCCTTCTTGGGGACAAGTGACATTTGCATGTGGACGTGGCTCCTGCGCCTGAAGTGGACGCACAAACGAAGGCCAGCCATAATTTTAGGTGGGTCCCGACCCGACAGCAAGGCAATTCCCGCTCCATTTGGGGTCCGGCCGAACCATTTCGGCTATGGAAGCAGCCGTGGACGACTCGATCTCTCGCGCTTCTAGAATCTCTGGAGATGGCGAAACGTGGCACTACATGGGCCGTCACATGGATCGAGGGAACCGCCAGGGTGACCTGGCATCGTGGATGCACAGACTACCCAGTTGGTTCCGTCCCCTCAACCCATACAGGAGGTGTGAAGACCAATGAAGAAGCTGTCCTCCATCCTGGTCGCTGGTCTCGTGACCCTGGCGTTTGCCGGCGAGGCGCTGGCCCAAACCCAGACTCCGCCACCCGTGTCGTCTCCAGCCCCCGGCGTGTCGGCCGAAAAGCCCGCCGCCAAGCCCGGCAAGCGGAAGGCGAAGCGCGTGCGGAAGTATCGCAAAACCGCGCGGGCCCCGAAGGCCGCACCCAGCAAGACCCAGTAAGCCCACCATCGCCTCAACCATCCAAACGCCCCGCGGTTTCGCGGGGCGTTTTGTTTTGGCAGGGCGAGGATACCCCCGACGCATTACTCGGTCGATGCACCTCCAGACGCTGATTCCTTGACCCGTCCTACCTCCCTTGCTATCGTGACCGGAAACATCACCCGCCGGGAGACCCGTGTGGCACGATGTCGGCTGTATTTCCTCGCCCTGTGCCTGGCGATTTCGCTGCTGCTCAAGCCTGCAGGGATTCCAGCGAGCCAGGCTGTGCCGGGCAGCCCCCGCCCGGAGTTGGTCGTTGCCGCGGCGTCGGACCTGATGCTGGCCCTTCGCGAGATCGTGCCTCTCTTCGAACAGAAGCATCACGCCAGGGTAATTCTGACCTTTGGCGCCACGGGCCAGTTGACCCAGCAGATCCAACACGGCGCACCTGTGGACGTGTTCTTCGCGGCCAGCCTCGCCTTCGTTGAGGAGCTTCGCGCGAAGGGCGCGATCCTCGCGGACAGCGTGGAAACGTACGCCCGGGGCCAGCTCGTGCTGGCCACACATCGGGACCGGCCGCCCCTTGCAACCCTTAGGGACCTGGCTCAGAATGACGTACGGCGGGTCGCCATCGCCAACCCGGCGCACGCCCCTTATGGCATGGCGGCTCGTGAGGCCCTGATCTCGGCCGGCGTGTGGACCCAGGTTCAACCAAAGCTGGTGTACGGCGAGAACGTCCGCCAGGCCCTCCAGTTCCTCGAGACCGGGAACGTGGACGCGGCGATCGTCGCGCTTTCGGTGGCGCAGGTCCCTGACGTGCGGTTCGCCCCGGTTGATCCGAATCTCCACCGGCCGATCATCCAGGCCGCGGCCGTGACGACACGCTCCCGCCAACCGGATCTGGCGCGGGCCTTCATCCACTTCGTGATCGGGCCGCAGGGCCGGCCCGTCATGAAACGGTTCGGATTCCTCCGGCCCGGGGAGTCTTGAGGCATCTGTGGAACTCTTCCCGATCCTGCTCTCGCTCCGGGTCGCCACGCTGAGCACCATTCTGGCGGGGCTCTTCGGCATCGGCCTGGCCTGGCTGCTGACCCACCGGCGTTTCCCCGGTCGGACGCTCCTCGAATCCGTCGTCGTCCTCCCGCTGGTCCTGCCCCCTACCGTGGTGGGCTTCTACCTGCTGCTGCTCTTGGGCCGATCCGGGCCCCTGGGCGCAAGCCTGGAGGCCGCCGGCCTGGAGATCGTCTTCACCTGGCGGGCCGCGGTGATCGCCGCCACCGTCGCCTCGCTCCCACTGGTGGTCAAGGCCGTCCAGGCCGCCTTCGAGTCCGTTGACCCGCGGATCGAGGCGGCCGCCCGGACGCTGCGCCCGGCGGCTAGCGTTTTCCTGACCGTCACCCTGCCCCTGGCTTGGCGCGGGATCCTAGCCGGCCTCATCCTGGCCTTCGCCCGCGGCATGGGCGAGTTCGGCATCACCCTCATGCTGGCCGGCAGCATTCCCGGACGCACCCAGACGTTGCCCCTGGCCATCTACGACGCGGTGCAGGCCAACGACTTGGCGCAGGCCAATGCGCTGGCCCTCACCACCATCGGCATCGTCACCGTCCTCTTGTTCATCCTGAGCCGGCTGCCCCGGGTGCGCTTCTGATGCTCGAATTCGCCTTCGAGTACCGCCTGGATGGCTTCAACCTGGCGCCGGCCCTCACGGCGGATCGTGGGGTCACGGCGCTCTACGGCCCATCGGGAGCGGGCAAGAGCCTCACGCTGCTCTGCCTGGTAGGCCTCCGCCGCCCCGAGCGGGGCTGGATCCGGCTCAACGGACGCACCCTCTTCGACGCGGCCGCCGGCATCCACGTTCCCCCGCACCTTCGGCGGGTGGGCCTGGTCTTCCAGGAGTACGCGCTCTTTCCCCATCTTACGGTGGCGGGAAATCTGGCGTACGGCCTGCGAGGTTTCCCCCGGGACGAGGTGCGTGAGCGCGTTGAGGCCATGTTGCGCCTCCTGCGGCTGGAACCGTTCGGCAATCGCTACCCGGGCGAGTTGTCCGGCGGGCAACGGCAACGCGTGGCCCTGGGCCGAGGCCTCATCATTCAGCCGGAGCTTCTGTTACTGGACGAGCCGTTTTCCGCCCTGGACCAGATGGAGCGAGAGCGCCTGCGCGCCGAGGTGCTGGAGCTGCTTCAGGGCTTCGGCGGGACGACGGTGCTCGTGACCCACAACCTGCAGGAAGCCTACCTGATGGCGCGGCAGGTCGCGGTGATCGACGGCGGAAGGATCCTGCAGGCCGGGCCGCGTGACGAGGTGCTCCAGCACCCACGGGACCGGCGGGTGGCGGAGCACGTGGGGGCGTCGAACATCTTCCGGGGCGTCGTTATCAGTCAAGCCGATGCCCCGGGTGGCATCTCCCGGGGTACCGTGGTTGCAGATGAGAGGGCCGCATCGGGCGTGATCGCCTGGCACGGGGAGCGCCTGGCCGTCTCGGGCCCCCTACCCCCTCCCGGCACGGCGGTGGAGTTCTGCATCCGCCCAGAGGATGTCCGGCTGGTCTGGCCCGAGAGCACGGCCGAGAGGCCGAACGTCCTCCGCGGGCAGATCACCAATGAGGTCGAGCGAGGCACTGATTACCTGCTACGGTTCCGTATGGACGGAGCGGCCTCGGAGGCCGGCGACATCGAGATTCACTGCTCAGAACATCTGCATTATCTGATGGACCTTGCGCCGGGCAAGGCGGTGTGGATTGCCTTCCCGCCGGACAAGCTGCACGTGCTGACGCCTGTTCCCGATACCGGAGTCGCGGGCTGATCCAGTTTGATTCAATTCTTGATTTGCCAAATCATCACCGCGTCCAGTACAATCACGCCATGGCTCGTCCTGTCCTCGGAACGCTCATTGAGCAACTCCGGAGAGATCACGTGCACGCACGTGACATTGCCAGCGCCCTCGAATCCCTGCGCCGTCGGTTGTCCCAAGAGAGCATTCCGTTCGCGGTAATCGGGGCGCTGGCCCTCCGGCACTACGGCTACGTCCGCCACACCGAGGATATCGATATTCTGGTGACACCTGAAGGACTGGAGAAGCTCCATGCCCGCCTCGTAGGTCAGGGTCTCACCCTGCGAGGAGCTGGCCTTCGAAAGAGCCTACGCGAAACCGAACACGAGGTGAACGTCGATGTGCTGACCTCCGGCGAGCACGCGGGTTCACCGGAGAGCCCCGTGGTATATCCCCCCCCGGACTCAAGCGCCTTTGTGGATGTGGCCGGGCTCAGACTGCCCACTCTCGAGTCCCTCATCGAGTTCAAGATCGCCAGCGGGATCTGGGGTCACCGGACCCAGGATCTGGCGGATGTCCAGCGGCTCATCCGCACCAATGGCCTTGGGGAGTCCTTCGCAATTCGCCTGCCTCATGCCCTCCGTGCGAAATTCCTCGATCTTCTCCGCGAGTCCCGCCTCGAACGGGAAGTGGAGTAGAACCCGTCCTCATTTCCCGCCTGACCAAAAGATAGGGTTGTGACCCTTTAGTATATTGATAATTATGGCTTGTAGCAGAGCCATTCCTCCAGCGTCCAGCGGTGGTCCGTCCGGCCGGCGGCCATGGCGACGGGCCCGGGGA
>Ga0082335_1000380_pt1 | contig 114657 bp, 115 predicted proteins | sample Subgrocontami58m_FD_72375 | JGI IMG/M metagenome (GOLD analysis project Ga0082335, IMG submission 72375) | Subsurface groundwater microbial communities from S. Glens Falls, New York, USA - GMW37 contaminated, 5.8 m (SPADES assembly) (version 2) ... | reverse complement strand
AGTTTGTCACTCTTAAAACAGCCACAGCGATTAATGGTCTAGCAGAGTCTTTGAAAATAGAAATTGAAATTGTCCCAGTCTCACCGGAGGCAGGAATCAGCTTAGATGGGGTGATGCTCAGCCAAGTGACGAAGGGAGTCGCGTTTGTGCCGAATCCGGATGATCAGGAAAAATCGCCGCAAGATTTAATTTACACGGATGGGGTCAGTGGGAATGTGGGAATCGGTACCAACGCTCCGCAGACGGCTTTAGATGTTGCTGGAGAAATTCACACCTCCGACAAAGTGACGGTGGGGGAAACGAACGAAGAACTCTTAACCGCCACATCCGCCGATGAAAAATATTTAAACGATGATCGGGATGAAACGCTCGCCGGAAACTTAACGGTGACAGGCTCTGTTCAATCAAAAGGTAAAGAGCTCATTGCTAAGGATGATATTCAGAACGATTTTGTCCAAAAAACAGGCGATACGATTTTAGGGGATTTGATTGTGAATGGATTACTTAGCTCTGGGACTGGAAAAGTATTAAATGATTTGGAGGTAACAGGATTAGTGAAAGCCGCTCGCTTCGAAGGGGATGGGTCGGGCTTGACGAATATCTTAAGTCACTGGAAATCCTCTTCCGATGGCACGGGGATTTACTTTGATCAAGGCAACGTCGGGATTGGAACGACGAGTCCAAATGGGAAATTGCATGTATTGGGAACTGGTATTTTTGGAACCGCTTCAGATGAAGCGCAAGATTTAGATGACCGGACACTTCTTCTTCGTGGACGATCTCGCGAAGAAGAAACTATTGCCACACTCGGTTTTCAAACTAACAATAGTCAGAAATTCGGTATTGATTTTAGCTCTGGAGATTTGTCGTTTTCAAATTTTTTAGACCCGAATTGGACAGAAAGAATGAGGATTAAAAATAACGGCAACGTTGGGATTGGGACGACGAATCCAAACAGAAAATTGACTGTCATAGATACGTTATCCAGCGCGTACTCAACCACAGATGACAGTGATGTCGGCTTAAGTGCTCTTTCCGCGTATAACCTTCTGTTTTCCAGTTACGGTTCCACTGGTTCCTACAAGCCGCTGCGCATTGCTACAGGCGGTGTAGACAGAATAACAGTATTGACCGATGGCAATGTTGGGATTGGGAAGATGGATCCTGCAGCCAAATTAGATGTCAGTGGGAATATTTACCTCTCCGCAGGAGGAGCAGAGATAAAAGCCACAGCTCCTAATAGCTCGTTAGCCATTGCTTCAGGAATAGATAGTTACATGATTTTCGTGGCAAATGGAGAAGAGAGGATGAAAATTGATACTTCTGGTAACGTCGGGATTGGGACAACGGCGCCAACTTATTTGTTAGACGTCGCTAACACGATAAGATCTTCTGGCGGGGAGCCCGGGCTTCGTCTAAACCCGGAACCTGGTTATGAATGGGATATTGGTGCCTCCTGGAGTAGTGGGTTGGTTCCTGGCAAGTTCTATATTAAAGATTATGCAGGTCAATATAGGCTAGTCATAGACAAGGCCAACGGCAACGTCGGGATTGGAACGACGGCGCCGGGTAATAAGTTGGAGGTTAGTGGTGGGAATATCAAGATTGCTACCTTACAGAGTAAGCTAATATTTGATAATGATTTACGATATATTCAAGGTGTTCAAACAGGCGGAGCCGATTATTTAACAATTGCCGAACATTCATATGCTTCAGGAATACAATTAGGGTTTGCTGATGCTACTAATTCTGGAGGTGGCCATCCTTTTTATCCAACTATGACTATCACGTCTGCGTCTGGAGCAAGCGGTAACGTCGGGATTGGGACGACGAGTCCAACGGAGAAATTAGAGGTCGATGGGAATATAAAAATTTCCGGCAACATCAACGCCAAATATCAAGATGTGGCGGAGTGGGTGGCCTCTTCCCAAGAATTAAAACCTGGGACGGTTGTGGTGATTGATGAAGAGAATAATAATCAAGTGGTAGCCTCCACCAAACCCAACGATACAAAAATCGCTGGGGTCGTATCTTACAAACCCGGACTTATTTTAGGTGATGGCGGGGAAGGCCAATACATGATTGCCCATACCGGACGGGTGAAAGTCAAAATCGACGCGAGTTTTGGGGCCATCCACAAAGGAGATCTTCTGACAACGAGTTCTAAGCAAGGTGTGGCCATGAAAGCGAAACCTAAAATGATCGATGGCGAGCCGTTCTTTCGGCCAGGCACCATATTAGGAAAAGCGCTTGAGTCGTTAGAAAAAGGACAGGATGAAATTTTGGTACTGCTGAGTTTACAGTAAAAGGAAGTAGATTAATAAAATGAAAAGATATTATAAAAAATTTTGGATATCATTAAGTATTTTCATCTTGGTGTTTTGTAATCCTGCCCATCTTTCTGCTGAGATGGCAAAAACGATTTCAACTGGAAAAGCAGGACAGAGCGCAAAACCATCCTTAAATTTAGGGACTCCCAATTTAACTCCCAATATTCCTTCTGGCTGGTCAGATAAAATTGTGGTTTCCAAAACACAAGGAACTAATCGTGACGATTCACCTCTTTATGAAACGGACACCCTTTACATTGATTGGTCGGTGACAAATAATGGTTCAGCCGTTACTACTAACATTTTCTACACCGATTTATATGTAGATGGAGTCGTTAAAAAATCCTGGATGACAGACACTCCTATGAATCCAGGAGACGCGCAAGGTGCGCAAGATTATCCTCTGGGACAACTTTCAGCGGGGTCGTATCATAATTTAACCATTGTCACCGATACGACAAATACGATAACCGAAAGCAATGAGGGTGACAATAGCTTTACGAAATTCATCTATATTGACCCGGCCCCATTGCCCAATTTAACACCTTACCAGCCTTCAGGCTGGTCGGATGAGATTGTTGTGTCCACTAGCACTGGCACGAATACAGACACCACACCTCTTTATAATACCGATGATTTTTATGTTGATTGGGCCATGATTAACAATGGTTCTGCAGATGTGTCAGCCTTTTTTTATACTTATTTGTATGTGGATGGAGGTTATCGGACATCTTGGATAACAAATCCTCCCATCTCTCCGAGTATTTATTATTTCGTGCAGGATTATAATATTGGGAAACTCTCAGCGGGATCACACACCGTAGAAACGCTGACAGACCCCGACATGCGCATTCCCGAAATCGATGACTCCGATAATCGGTATATTAAAACGATCTCTGTGAATGCTTCCCCGCAATCCCTTCAGTTAACTTATCCGGTTAACACAACGATCACTTCAAGCGATGTGAATTTTCAGTGGCAGGCGTATTCGGGAGCAACGAAGTATGTGTTACTGGTGGATAATAATTCAGGGTTTGGTTCGCCGGAGATTAACAAGGAATATACAACAACAACGACTGGAATTTTCTCTAATTATTTCCCGACGAATACGTACTACTGGAAAGTCATTGCCTACAATGGCTGGACCTATTTGACTGAAGCGCAAAGTTCTTTTACTTACACTCCTGTGGATGCTTCCGCTAAACCTGTGTTCGTCCCCTTGTATCGACTTTACAATAGCTCTGACAAAGATCATTTTTATGTAACAACTCAATCGCAAGTGGATACGGCCAAAGGTCAAGACTTTAATTATGAAAAAATTGAATGTTACATTTCCGATCGAAAATTCACGGGAAGTGTTCCCTTAATGCGATTGTATAGCGGCAGCGAAAAAAGTCATTTTTACACAATGGATGAAGCTGAAAAGGACAGTAAGATCACGACCGGATATGCTTACGAAGGTGTCTCAGGATATGTTTATAATTCCAGTGTCCAAGGGCTAGTCGCTCTATATCATCTTTATCACAGCGAAAACGGCGATCATTTTTACACGATCAGCCAGTTTGAGCGGGATAATGCGAAGAATAGTTACAGTTTTCAAGATTACGGAACTGCCGCTTATGTCTCTGCCGATGGAAAAGTTAATCCTTTCGCTGCGGATCGGCCATCGGCGTTTGTCGGATGGGGAATTAACGCCGCAGCCGGTTCTCTAGAGATATCCAGCTACAACCACGAAGATTTATCGGTCAATTCACTCCATATGCCTTTTGTCTTTGAGCGCTATTACAATTCCAATAATTCCGCCAGTGACGGGTCTCTAGGTTACGGCTGGAGCCATAATTACAATGTGCGTTTAATCGATAATGGCAGCGCGGCCATTGTCCAGTGGGGGGATGGCAATGATGATTTTTACGCGGTCAGCGGCAGTGCGTATACAGCCGATGAGCCAGGACTTTACGACACGCTTGTCAGAGAAGCTGATCCCAGTGTTTATACGTTAACGAAAAAGGATCAAACAAAATATACTTTTTCAATATATGCTGATTCAGATTACATGCGTGAAGCAAGGCTCCGCAGTATTATCGAGAAGAATGGATACGGCATTCAAATTTGGCCCGATTCCTTAGGACGGATTGAATGGATGAAAGATACAAACGCCCGTCAGTATAATTTTTCTTATACGGACTCAACAGCTCAAGCTAAGATATCCAAAATTACGGACCGTAGCGGCCGGACGCTTAATTTTGGGTATTCCAACGGCTACTTAACAACATTTACCAATGCTCGAGGGCTCAATACAACCTACCAATATGGCACATCAGGGAACTCTTTCGGGAAATTGGTCCAAATCACTTTGCCTAAAGGAAATACCTATGCCGTTGGGTATGATTCCTCCGGGCGTGTTCTGAGTCAACAAGAAGGAAATAATTCGCCGCTTGAGTTAACTTACAATTACGGAGAAACGGGTAAGACAAAAGTGGAAGATCCTTTAAATAAGGCTGTTTACTACACCCACGACACGGATTTTCGCTTAAAGCGTTTTGAGGATTCTCTCGGGAAGATTGCTGAAACGTGGTATGAGGATTCACGTTCTCAGAATACGACCCTTCCTACGAAAATCAAAGATCGCCGTGGTTACTACACCAATTTTACGTATGATGAACGGGGAAATCTTTTAAGCAAAAGAAATGCCAAAGACGAAACCACTTCCTACACGTATGATAGTAAGAATAATGTGCTAACGATGACCAACGGCCGGAGCTACACGACAAATTATGAATATGACAGCAATCAAAGAAATCTGGTTAAAATTACCGATCCTTTAAGGCATGAGACGAAACTTCATTACAATTCCTACGCCCAGATCGATTCTCTCCAGGATGCGGAAAACCGTACCACCACCTACAGTTACGACGGCGCCTATCATGAACTAACGGAAATCCGGGATGATTTAAATAACAAAACCAATTTTACTTACGATACCGTGAGCCGCTTAAAGACAAAAACCGATACCAATGGCACAACCACAACCAATTACGATAATAACGACAATGTGCTGTCTGTTGTCGATCCGTTAAACACGGTTACGTATAATTATGACGACAATGATAACTTAAATCAGATTACCTACGGCACGGGCCAAGTCGTTTTGTTTAATTACGATGAGCACGATCGTCTTAAAGAAGAAATTGATCCTTTAAGTCGGAAAAAGAGTTACCTTTACGATGAGTTTGGCCAGGTAAAACAGACGACTGACGCCAATAACCATACGGCCCAATACAGCTACAACTCAAATAATCAATTGAGCTCGATTGATTATTCTGATGACCCGACGGTGACTTTTGCCTACGATGAAAATGGTAATCGCAAAACTATGACTGATGCCTATGGGACCTCGACCTACGAGTATGATCCATTAAACAGGATTTCAAAATATTCCCCTGGCTATGTTGGGCTGGAAGTCAGTTACGATTACGATGCCGCGGGGAATCTTTCTAAAATCATTTATCCCAGCAGTAGAATCGTAACCTACAATTACGATCCCGCTAATCGATTAGAAAATGTCGTGGATTGGAACAATAAGACCACTCAATATGGTTATGACTTCGCCAATTTATTGAAAACTATCCTTTATCCCAACGGTGTCTTAACCAGTTATGAATATGATGCCGCCAAACGTTTGAATGTCATGACTAATCAATTGAGCGGTGGCCAAACTCTTTCCAGCTATCGTTTTGCGGCTTTCGACGGCGTGGGCAATCCAACGCAGCTTGATTTAACCGATGTCCTGCCGGTTAGTTTGTCTTCCGTCAATACAGCTTCTAGCTATGACAATGCCGATCAACTGAAGTCTTCATCAGGAACATATTCCTATATTTCTGACAACAACGGCAACCGCAAAAATAAATCAGGACCCGGGACCACGACCGCTTACGGTTACGATGATCAAAATAGGCTTAAGGAAATGGTGGGGGGAGTTCACTCAAGCGAATTTAAATATGACGGGGATGGATTAAGGATTGCCGCAACAAGAGATAATGTTGAGACCAAATATCTTTTGGATATTTATCCAAAGCTGGAACAGCCAATTGCTGAAGTGAGTTCCCAAGGCACTTCATACAATATTTACGGTTTGGGATTGATTTACACCATTATTGATCCCGATACGGCCAATAGTTATCACTACTATCATTACAATTATCGAGGCGATACTGTAGCTATCAGTGATCAATCTCAGAATATCGTCAATAAATACCGCTACGATGAGTTTGGTCATGTGATGAATAATCAGGTGGAAGGAATTTCGAACCGCTTTAAATTTATGGGCCAATATGCCGTGACCCAGGAGATGGATGATTTGTCGTTTGTCCGAGCCAGATTTTACGATCCGCTAGAGGGACGATTCCTGCAGAAAGATCCGAGCGGGTATGGGGAAGGAGTGAATTTGTATCCTTACGCGGGAGGTAATCCTGTCATGAGGATAGATCCATCAGGGTTAGCAGAACAATCAATTTTGGAACCTCTTATACATCCACGGAAGTTCTATAATCGTATTCATGATATACGTATTTGGGGACAAAACAATTTTCCAGATTCTCATGAAAGACATTATGTCGCTAGTTATATAATTTCAAGTGAATATGGGATTTATTGGGCACGAAGAGCAGGTATTGCAAACGAAATACAAGGATTTTTATGGCATGATATTTGGCGTTTAAGAAGTAGGTTTAAGGGAGATTCTCCATGGGCATTTTCGCTGAACGACTTAAGAGATAACGAGAAGGCATTTAGAAAAAATAAAAATGAGAATAAACGAACCGAACAATATGATGTGAAGGATGCAGTTTTAATTCCTGCTCCTGTTAATTTAATTCAATATCCTTAGATAAATAATGGAAAAATTAAACAAAATTAGAAAAATTGGTATTCTATTTATAATCTGTGCATGCTTAACCAGATACGCCAACGCCGAAACCATTACGTTTCAATACGACCAGTTGAATCGTTTAAAGAAGGTGAGCGATGACTCCCATTATTCTACGACTTACACCTTCGACGCGGCGGGAAACCGTTTGACGAAAACAGTTTCCACGAAGCCTGTATTTAGTGAAGACATTAAGCCAGGTGAAACCGCCATGAATGCCCAGCATATTATTGAATTAGCCGACGCGGTTGATGCTATCCGCGCAAGCCGCGGCCAAAGTGGATATAGCTGGGATTGGAGTTTTTCCCCGCAATTTGGCGGGCCTATTTTAGTTGAATATATCCGCAAACTGCGCATCGCTATTGAAGAATTAAAGGGCAGTGATATTACTTGGACTGATGATGTCATGTATTCCTACTCCGAAAACCCTCAAAACGCGACCCTCATTAAAGCCATCCATATTACTGAACTCCAAAATGCCATTTCCGCTCTCTGGCAGTAAAAGTTTATCAGAAAATAAGGAATTTATAAGTGCGGTCGTCTCTTTTCCGTAAGGCTAAAATCCACACAATTTTCTGATGGTCGTCAATTGTATACAGCACTCGATAATCACCGACGCGTAAGCGATGGTCGGCTAAATACTGCTCAAAGGCAATCGGCGGTTTTAATTTTTTAAATGATTTTGAATGAAAGGGACAGGGATTTTGAGCAAGATTCTCAACCGTTTGGCGGATATGTTCGCGAATTTTTATTTGGGGAATTCTTAAAAGAGTTTTTTCAAAGTTGCTTTGGAGAGAAACGCTCGGGAAGAGACACTGATAATTCATAGTTTTACTTTCCGCATTTTTTCAAAAAGATTTGAGACGGGAATACCTTTAGCCCCCGCTTTAATAGCAACCTTCCCCTCGTAAACTAATTTCATGGTCGCGGGATCCGATAGTTCATCAAGCATATCAAGCAAATCTAAAATTTGATCGTAGGGGAGATTGACGCTCACCGGCTTTCCATGGTCCGTGATGACCAAAGGTTCATGAAGAATCTTGCTTGATAGATTCTGTTTCAATTCACGCACGCCTAAATGATTAGCTTTTAAGATATCCATTGTTGTGATCATGTTTAAGGCCTCCTTTATGTAGATATGAATGTGTCCACAATTTAAATATAGCCTATGTTAGGAGAATTGTCAATAATTTTAATGCTTCCGTTACCGCCTTGGATTTGATCTGTAACCGATTGCCTTTGAAGTGACACTGAAGGCAGCGCGTGTGTTTGGCCGTGGCTAACGCGATAAAACACAATCCCACGGGTTTTGTCTTTGTCGCGCCGCCTGGTCCCGCGATACCGGTAATACTTATTCCAAAATCAGTCTTAAATATTTTTTGGACATTTTGAGCCATGAGGGTGGCCGTCTCTTTGCTGACCGCGCCATATTTTTTGATGCATTTTAATGGGATTTTAAGTAATTTGCGTTTGGAGGCATTGCTGTAAGCGACGATAGAACACTCAAGAAATTGAGAACTTCCTGGAATATTGGTCAGCCGATGGGTCAGCAGTCCACCCGTACAGGATTCAGCCAAGCTGAGCGTTTTCTTCTTTTCTATCAAGGACTTAGCTACTTTTTCGGCTAGGAGCATAGATGTATTATAGGGCAGGTCAAAAACCTTGACAAGGGGCAATATTTAGAATATATTTAATCACATGTTTAATACAATTGAAGAAATTTTAGAAGACCTCAAGGCCGGCCATATGGTCATTGTTATGGACGACGAAGGCCGCGAAAATGAAGGCGATCTTTTGTGCGCGGCCCAATTTATTACCCCCGAAAAGATCAATTTTATGGCTAAAGAAGCCAGGGGTTTGATCTGTGTCCCCATGGAAGAAGGGCGTCTCGATGAGCTAGGCCTTCATCCGATGAAAGTTGATTTAAGCCACAAACACCAGAAATGTAATACAGGCTGGGCCATTTCGGTTGATGCCGCTCATGGGATTACAACCGGAATCTCCGCCGCTGACCGGGCAAGAACTATTAAAGATTTGATAGAGCCAAGCTCTAACCCATCGGATTTTATTACCCCGGGGCATATTTTTCCTTTAAGAGCCCGTAAGGGAGGCGTTCTGGTTCGCGCTGGGCATACGGAAGCTTCGGTCGATTTAACCCGTCTAGCAAATCTTTATTCCGCCGGCGTTATTTGTGAGATTATGAATGATGATGGGACCATGGCGAGAACCAATGATTTAATTACGTTCTCCAAGAAAAAGAATCTAAAAATTTGCACCATCGATAGTTTAATTGAATATCGCCGCCGATATGAAAAACTTGTCGAGAGAGTTGTTGAAACGCATTTGCCTACGAAATATGGTGAGTTTAGGATGGTCGCGTATAGTTCTCAAGTCGATGATTATGTGCATATCGCGATGATCATGGGAGAAGTCACGGGGAATAAACCTGTTTTAGTCAGAGTCCAGTCAGAGTGTTTGACCGGAGATGTTTTTGGGTCGCTTCGCTGCGACTGCAACGAACAGCTTCACAACGCTTTAAAGGCCATCAGTGAAGCGGGAGCGGGTGTTGTGGTTTATATGCGGCAAGAAGGACGCGGTATTGGTCTTGTCAACAAAATGAAGGCGTATAATTTACAAGACAAAGGGATGGATACCGTCGAGGCTAATGAGGCTTTAGGCTTTCAACCGGATTTACGTCAATATGGATTAGGCGCCCAAATTTTAGCTGACTTAGGTGTTAAACAAATTCGTCTGCTCACCAATAATCCCCGTAAGATTGTAGGCTTGGAAGGTTATGGACTTGCCGTTGTCGAACGCGTTGCTTTAAAAATCGCTCACAATCCCATCAATGAAAATTACCTCATGACCAAAAAGAGTAAACTTGGGCATATCTTATAAAGTGCAAACCATTCAAGGCAAATCTAGCGGTCAAGACAGAAGAGTCGCCATTGTTGTCTCTCAATTTAATGATTTTATTACCAAACGGCTTCTGGAAGGATGTCTTAAAGAACTAAAACGCTGCGGAGTTAAGGACAATAATATTACGATTGTCTGGGTAAGCGGTTCTTTGGAAATTCCTGTCGCGGCGTTGAAGTTGGCCAGGAAGAAAAATATTGATGCCGTGATTTGTTTGGGATCGGTCATCCGAGGAGAAACTATTCATTTTGATCTTGTCGCCGAAGGGGTATGCCGTGGAGTCACGGATGTTTCTTTGCTTACCGGAAAGCCAATTATTTTTGGCGTATTAGCGACTGAAACAGCCGATCAAGCCACCAAACGTTCTGATTTGAAAAAAGATCACAAAGGAAGAGACGCGGCAACTGCGGCGCTAGAGATGGTGGAAGTATTAAAAAAGATTACATATGCGTAAACGAACTCAAGGAAGAGAAACCGCTCTTAAAATTTTATATCAAGCCGAAATTAACCGCCGTGATATTGGTTCGGCCGCGAAATATTTCTGGACGGAAGTAGAATCTATCGACCCTCAAGTTAAAGAATTCACCGAGCGCATTGTCATCGGCGTTGAACATCATTTGAAAGCCATTGATGAAAAAATTTCGCGGTATGCCGATAATTGGCAATTAAGTCGTATGGCCATCATTGACCGCAATATCCTAAGGATTGGTGTTTTTGAATTGCTGCAGACTCCCGATGTCCCGCCTAAAGTGACTATTAATGAAGCGGTAGAATTGGCCAAGAAATATGGGGATCTAGAATCAAGTAAATTCGTTAATGGTATTTTAGATAAAATTCATAAGACTGAAGTTATCAAACCTGTCGAGGCTTCACCAAACAAATGATTTATTCAATGCGTTCTCTTTGAGTCTGTCTATGACGCGTCTTGCGGATTTGCATATCCATACTTTTTATTCAGACGGAACTTCCTCTCCCCAGGAAGTTGTTTTAGCGGCCCATGAGGCAGGTCTTCACTGCATCGCGATTACCGACCATGATACCATAGACGGGTTTTCTCCGACCATGGAAGCCGCCCAAAAATATCATTTGGAAGTTATCGCGGGCGTTGAACTATCCACGGAAATGAATGGCAAAGATGTCCATATTTTAGGATATTTGTTTGATTGTCAGAACAAACAACTAGGGAAATTTTTGGAATCTAATCAAGGAGACCGCGTCGAACGGATGGGGAGGATGATTGAGAAGTTGAAGGAATTGGGTATCAAAAATATTGAGCTTGAGGAGGTGTGCGCTCGGGCTAGATCTAAATCCGTTGGAAGGCCTCATTTAGCTAGGCTGTTGGTAGAGAAAGGGTTGGTTAAAGATATCAGAGAAGCTTTTGATAAATATTTAGCGGAAGGGTCTCCTGCCTACGTGACTAATTTTAAGCAAACTCCTTTTGACGCCGTATCTTTGATTAAAGACGCGGGGGGTGTCGCTGTTTTGGCGCATCCTATGTTTACGCAAATTGATGAAATTATTCCACGGCTGGTCAAGGGAGGTTTGGGAGGGTTGGAGGTTTATTATCCTAATTGTTCGGACGCTGCCATCCAATTTTATGAAGGCATCGCTAAAAAACATCATTTGGTTATGACGGGCGGGTCCGATGCCCATGGGAAGGCGAAAAAACACACCTATATTGGGAGAATGAAGATCCCGTATGAGTTGGTCGAGAAGATGAAAGAAGCGGTTGGAGGCAAACAAGCATGATCAAAGATTCCAAATTCATGCGTCGCGCTATAGAATTGGCCTTAAAGGGTAAGGGGAGAACCTGGCCTAACCCGATGGTTGGCTGCGTCATTGTTAAAAATAATAAAATTATTGCAGAAGGCTGGCATAAACAGTGTGGCGCTGATCACGCGGAGATTGTGGCTTTAAAGAAGGTAGGCGCAAAAGCTTTAGGCGCCATAATGTATGTTACTTTAGAGCCCTGTTCTCATTTTGGCCGTACGCCGCCCTGTGTTGACAAAATTATTGAAAGCCGGATTAAAGAGATTGTTATTGGGATGAAAGACCCGAACCCATTAGTTAATGGAAAATCTATTCTTCAATTAAAGAGGGCTGGCATCAAAACAAAAGTCGGCGTTCTCGAAGGAGAATTAACGCGAATCAACGAAGTTTTTATCAAATATATTACAAAAAAAATGCCGTTTGTCGTCGCCAAGTGCGCCCAAACCCTCGATGGAAAGATTGCCACAGCCATGGGCGAATCCCAATGGATTACATCAGCCAAGACCAGAGAATTGGCTCACCAAACCCGAGACGAGTTTGATGCCATTTGTGTGGGGATTAAAACAGTTTTAAAGGATAATCCGGGATTAAACGGAGTTCGAAAAACAAATTTAAAGAAAATTATTTTAGATTCTTCTCTACAAATTCCCTTCAATGCTAAACTCTTTCGCGGGGTGCGTCCTTGCGACTGTTTTATCGCGACAACCGCCAAGGCTCCTTTAGAGAAAATAAAAATATTTCAAAAGCGCGGGGTTAACATTCTTATTTGTCCGCAAAGAGAGGGGCATATCCACCTGGAATGGTTATTTAAAGAGCTTGCGAAGAGGGAAATGGCTAGTATTCTCATTGAGGGTGGAGCTCACGTGATTGGGTGCGCGCTCAAAGAAAATCTTGTTGATAAAATGCATATTTATGTGGCCCCAAAAATTATTGGCGGCCAGAGGGCTTTGAGTTGTGTGGTGGGAATTAATACTTTAAAACTAGACAAGGCCATCCAGCTTAAAGATTTAAACGCGCAAAGAATAGGAGAGGATTTCTTTTTTACAGGCTATGTTCACAGGCATCGTTGAAGAGATAGGGATTGTCGAAGACATTAAACGAGAGAAGAATCTGAGTATCCTCCAGATTCAAGCTAAGAAAGTCATTCAAGGGATTGCCCAAGGGGAGAGCGTCGCCGTGGATGGGGTATGCCTGACGGTTACGCGTATTAAGAAAAATATTTTATTTTTTGATATCATGCGAGAAACGCTTCTGAAGACGACTTTAGGGTGTTTAAAGCCGCAAGATAAGGTTAATTTAGAACGCGCGCTCAAAGCGGGAGAGCGCTTAAGCGGTCATTTTGTGACGGGGCATGTGGATGAGATGGGGGTTATTCAGAAAAGAATTGTAAGGACTAATTATTTAGAATTGCGCATTTTTCTTAAGAAAAATTTAAAAAAATATCTAATTCCTAAAGGTTCTATTTGCCTTAATGGAGTAAGTCTAACGGTGGGTCAAGTCGCCGAAGATTTTTTTTCTGTTTATTTAATCCCATTTACGAAACAAGTCACCACGTTAGGTTTTAAAAAAGAGGGCGATAAAATTAATCTTGAAACCGACATTTTAGCGAAGTACCTGTTCCACTCCCCCTCGAAGAGGGCCTAACGGCGGAGTGGAACAGGTTAATTCAGAGAAAGGATAAGCCATGCAGCTTGATATTAATGATATCCAAAAAATTCTTCCTCACCGTTTTCCATTTCTCCTGATTGATAAAGTGATTGATATCCAGCCTAATGAAAAGCTTGTTGCCTTAAAGAATGTTTCTATCAATGAACATTTTTTTGTCGGTCATTTTCCCGATGAAAAGGTCATGCCCGGCGTTTTAATCTTGGAGGCGATGGCCCAGGCGGGATGTGTTTATTTTTACTACAGCCAGAATCTGCAGGGAAAAGATTTTGTTTTTTATCTAGGTAGAGTTAATGCCAAATTTCATGATAAGGTTGTTCCCGGAGATCAATTAAAAATTGAAGTGACCACCATTAAACTCCTTAAAAATGCGGGATTTTTGAAAACGCAAGCCTTTGTGAAAGAAAAATTAGTCGCTGAAGCCGAGATTGGATTTGGGGTCAAAGAAGCTTAATCCCACCTATTGTTTTTATTTCATTTCTTCATTTCTTTAGTTTGACGGATAATCCTATCGATGGTAGACTAAATTTTTGAAGTTTTTATTGTCAACTACAGTTTTTTACAGTATAGGAAAGTATCTCCCCCTTGTTTTCTTCGAAAACAAAGAAGGGGGACGGCGAAAATCGTTTGAAAGTTATCGCTGAAACCGATTTTCTTGCGGGGAGTAGCGCAGCTGGCTAGCGCGCAACGTTCGGGACGTTGAGGTCGTGGGTTCAAACCCCACCTCCCCGATTTTAAATTTATGACTCAAGCGCATATTTTCTATTCAGGAACGGTTCAAGGGATCGGTTTTCGTTATACCGTCGCGCGGCACGCTAAAGATTTCAATCTCCAAGGATGGGTCAAAAATTTATCTGATGGAAGGGTAGAAATTTTAGTGGAAGGGCCCGCGCAGACCATTGAGAAACTTTGCCAAGAAACAGAGAAACATTTTGAAGGATATATTGACAATAAAGAAATTCAGATCATCGAGTCCCAAGGGAAATTTACGGGATTTCATATTGCTGAGTAAGCTATGCGCTACGCCATTCTTTCCGATATTCACGGTAACTTAGAGGCCCTCCAAGCGGTCATCGAGGCCTGTCAAGCCGAAAAGGTAGAGGCTTTTTTTTGCAGTGGTGATATTGTTGGTTATGGGGCTAACCCTAATGAATGTATTGATTTGATGCGCCAATTCAGAGTTCAATGCGTCGCTGGCAATCATGATTGGGGGGTTTCCGGCAAAGTTGATTTAAATTATTTCAACCCAGAAGCCAAAGAGGCTATTCTTTGGACGCGTAAAAATCTTATCTTTGATTATTTCGCTTGGTTGGATGACTTAAAGACTGTTTTTAAGAATGAAGATTTGATCCTCGCGCACGGGGAACTCGACGCTCCGTCCCTGTTTGATTATCTTAAAGATATCGATCACGCGGCCAAGACATTTTCCCTGATGATGTCGACCCAAGTTTGTTTTGTTGGGCATACTCATGTGCCTAGAATTTTTATTCAAGAAGAGAATAAAAATTTCCAGAGCGAAGAATTTTCCTTAAAGCTAAAACCTTCTTGCAAATATATCGTTAACGCGGGAAGCGTTGGACAGCCTCGAGACGGCAATCCGAAGGCAAGTTTTTGTCTGTATAATACGGACAATGAGACCCTTGAAATCCGAAGAGTCGCCTATGACGTTAAAAGCGCGGCGGATAAAATCTTAAAGGCGGGGCTTCCCGATATGCTCAGTTATCGGCTGTCCGTGGGGTACTAACAATGGATAAGGGAAAAACGGCTCAACAAATAAAAAAAATAGCGGAAGAGATTGAAGATCACAATTACCGATATTACGCGCTTGATCAGCCGGCCATCTCCGATAAAGAATACGACGATCTTTTAAAAACGCTTCTTGCGCTAGAGAAAAAATTTCCCGATTTAATATCCGCTGATTCCCCAAGCCAAAGAGTCGGGATAAAAATTTCCTCAGGGAGTGAGACGGTAAACCACAGCGCTAAAATGTATTCGTTGGATAACACTTATTCTTTAGGGGAATTAAAGGAGTGGGACAAAAGAGTTTTGAAAGGATTGCCTCAGCAAAAAATAGAGTACGTGGCTGAATTAAAAATTGACGGGATCAGCGCGGCTCTCACCTACAAGGAAGGTCATTTGATCTTAGGCGCCACGCGGGGAGATGGATTGAAGGGGGAAAATGTTACGCACAGTCTTAAAACGGTTCGTTCCATTCCGTTAAAATTACAACAACACAGTAAAATTTCAATTCCTAAACTCCTTGATGTCCGAGGGGAAGTTTACATGAATTTTAAGGATTTTGAAGCGCTCAATGAAGATAAAAAGGAAAGGGAAGAAGAATTATTTGCTAATCCGCGCAACGCGGCGAGCGGTTCCGTGAAATTGTTAGATTCTCGTATTACGGCCGAACGAAAACTTAATTGTTTTATCCATTCTTTTGGAGTTCTCGAGGGAGGAAAAACTTTTGAAACTCAATGGCAGTTTTTAGAACAAATGAAAGAATGGGGTTTTTGCGTTAATCCTTACAGCCGTTTATGTAAGACGTTTGATGAGGTGATTGCCTTTTTCCAAGAATTTCAGAATAAAAGAAATAGTCTCCCTTACGAGGTCGACGGGGTCGTCGTTAAAGTTAATTCACTCAGTCAGCAGGGACAGTTAGGAGAAACGTTAAAGAGTCCGCGTTGGGCGGTTGCTTACAAATTTCCCGCTCAGCAGGCGACCACCAAAGTCAAAGACATCGTTGTGCAAGTCGGACGGACGGGTGTTTTGACGCCTGTGGCCGAATTAGAGCCTGTCCAATGCGCGGGGGTGACCATTGCTCGCTCTACACTTCATAATTTTGATGAGATTAAACGGTTAGGAATAAAAAAAGGGGATCGCGTTTTAGTTGAGCGGGCCGGTGACGTGATCCCCAAAATTGTTAAAGTTGTCGAACACAATAAAGAAACTAAGGAGAAGTTTTTTGTTGTGCCTAAAAAATGTCCCGAATGCGGCGGGGCTATTGCTAAGGGTAAGACAGAAGATGTGGCTTACCGCTGTATTAATCCTTTCTGTCCTAAACAGCTTGAGAGGAGGCTGACTCATTTTGCCTCGCGTAAGGCCATGGATATCGAAGGATTAGGGGAGGCCGTCGTTTCCCAATTAATTGTTAAAGGCTTGGTTAAAGATTTTGCCGATATTTATTTTTTAAACAAAGAAGATTTCTTAAAATGTGAACTCTTCGCCGATAAAAAGGCGGAGAATCTTCTTCTGTCCATTGAAAAAAGTAAAAAACAGCCGCTTGCTCGGCTTATTTATGGGTTGGGTGTGCCTAATATTGGGGAAAAGGGCGCGTTTATCTTGGCCCAACGTTTTAAGAGTTTAGATAAATTAATCGAGGCTAAAAGGGATGATTTAAAATCTATCTTTGAGGTCGGAGAGGTGACAGCCTTGAGCCTTGAGACATTTTTTAGACAACCCTTTGCCCGCAAGCTCATTTTGAAGTTAAGGCAGGCTGGGTTACAATTAACAGAGCCCGAGCCGCGGAAATCGAATAAATTAATGGGTAAGAAATTTATTTTTACGGGAGAATTAAAATCGATGACACGGCTTGAGGCCAGCGAACTTGTCAAAAAATTGGGCGGAGAAATTGTCTCAAGTGTCAGTCCAAAGACGGATTTTGTCGTGGCCGGAGAAAATCCCGGATCAAAATACGAGAAGGCGTTAAATCTAGGAGTCAAAATTTTAAATGAACAAGAGTTCAAGGAGTCCCTCAATGAATAAATTGTTTCACGCGCGCAAGCGGCAGTTTATTGTTAGTATTTTTTGTATTGTCATTTTTAGTTTCACTCTGACAAGCTGTGAACCTTTACGCAAAAAATTTACGCGTAAAAAAAAGGAAGACAAGACTAAGGCGCTCGAGCCTATTTTGACTCCCATCGATTACGGCGTTCCCCAAATTTCACCGGAAGAGCGTTATAAATATCATTATTCGTTTTGGAAAGTCTGGCAAGAAGATTTGATTGAGGCTATCAATCAAGAAGAGAGTGATAAAAAACAAAAATATGCTTTCCTCGCGGCTATCGCTCAATTAGAGGAAATGAAAAAATGGATTCCGGAAGAAAAACAGCGGGAATTAGCCCTATTCATTGACGAGGCGAACACTCTTCAAAAAGAGTTGGATAAGCCAGTAGGATTAAGAAATGTTTTGTCTTTCCGGAGAAAAATTGAGCTCTTGGGTAAAAAAATTCGTCATTCATTTTCTTCGAAAGTGATGACACCCTTTGAGGGTCAGGCCAAATGAAAAAATTTGTTGAAGAATTTCTTAATTATCTTTCGGTGGAGCGAGGGCTGGCTTCCAATACTTTGCTTGCCTACGGACGAGATCTGGCGAAATATGTTCAATGTTTGGAAAAGGCAGGCGTGAGCAATCTTAATAGTGTTCGACGGGATCAGATCACCCACTTTATGTATGATCAAAAACAGAAAGGATTGTCGGCGAATTCTATTGGCCGAAGTCTCGCGGCGATAAAAATGTTTCATCGATTTTTGGTCAGAGAGCGGATCCTCAAAGAAGATCCCAGCGGTTTAGTCGAAACCCCTAAACTTTGGAAAAGGATTCCGGATGTTTTAACCACCGCTGAAATAGAGACCATGCTTCAGGTTTCCCGAGGGAGGGGCTGGCAGGCGATCAGGGACAACGCGATTTTAGAATTATTTTATGCCAGTGGCGTGCGTGTTTCCGAGTTGATTAATCTTAAACTCGAAAATCTTAATTTAGAATTGGGATATCTTCGCTGTACCGGCAAGGGGAATAAAGAGCGTGTCATCCCCATGGGAAAAAAAGCTTGTGAAGCCATCAAAAAATATTGTCTCATGGCGCGTCCCAATTTAAGCAAAGACCCTCTGGTCACCACGCTTTTCTTAAGCAGATTAGGGAAAAAGAATTCCCGGCAAAATATTTGGAAGCTGATTAAATATTACGCTCGAAAAGCAGGAATAAAAAAAGAAATCAAGCCGCACACGCTAAGACATTCTTTCGCGACGCACTTGCTTGAGCACGGGGCGGATTTACGTTCTGTCCAAGAGATGTTAGGCCACGCCGATATTTCCACGACGCAAATTTACACGCATGTTGACAGAGAGCGATTAAAGATTGTTCATAAACAATTTCATCCTCGCGGTTAGGGAAAATATGCAAAATTATTTGGCAGGCTTGGATAAAGATATTTTAAAAATGATCCGTCAAATCGGGAGAATGGCGGATTCTCAAGGTTTAAAAGCGTATATCGTCGGTGGAATCGTGCGGGATATTATTTTGCATCGAAAAAATTTCGATCTTGATATTGTCATCGAGGGCAATTGCTTAGAGTTCGCATCCACGGTAGCCAAGGGAGTCGGAGCAAGATTAACTCGATATGAACAATTTAAAACGGCAAGTCTTCAATTATCTTCTGACGCGCGGATTGATTTAGCGACTGCCAGGAGCGAATTTTATGCTCATTCGGGCGCTTTACCGAGAGTCAAGGAAGGGAGTCTTAAAGATGACCTTTTTCGGCGGGATTTTACGATTAACGCGTTGGCCATTTGCGTGAATAGAAATAAATTTGGGCAATTAATAGATCAATGCAATGGTTTAGAAGATTTAAGGCAAGGGCGCGTAAGAATTTTGCACGATCAGAGTTTTGTGGATGATCCCACGCGTATTTTACGCTCTGTTAGATTTGAGCAGAGATTTGGATTCGAAACAGAAGAGAACACCCTTTCTTTGCTAAAACAAGCGCTTAAAAATAATTTAACGAAGAATGTCAAGCCGCCGCGTTATTTCGCTGAATTTAAGAAAATTCTCGCGGAACCAGAGCCTTTGAAATGTGTCAAGCGTTTGGATCAATTAGGTGGTCTTAAATTTATTGCCCCCGGCTTAAAAATAGAATACAATGCTTTACGTCATCTGGAACGACAGTTGGGGAAAAAGGATTTAGGATTGCCCTCGGGAGTGGAAAAATGGCTGTTGTATTTTATGGCCGTTGTTCAAAATGTATCTCCCCATGTCTTGGGAAAGATTTTGGTTCAATTCCATTTGAGGAAGGAAGAGAGAGAGGCCGCGCTGGTTATTTGTCGCGGTACAGAGCTTAAGAAAAAAATCTCTTCGCCTAAACTTTCGCGAAGTCAAGTTTGTCGAATTCTAAGGCCATTACCGCTTTCGGCGGTTTTGTATTTATGGTTCGACGCGCTTCGCTTGCTCACCACTGGATTGGAGCGTCGAACCACCCTGAGTGAGCGAAGCGAGTCGAAGGGTTACCACGAAAGGCGGGGTGGATGGATGTTTTCTCATTTGAAACATTTTTTAAATAAAGATCGAGATATCCGTTTAGCTATTGATGGAAACGATCTTAAAAGATTTGGATTGGAATCAGGCCCAGAGATAGGAAGGATTTTGGACCAAGTCCTTGACGAGAAAATAGACGGGAAGGTTTCTTCTAAAAAAGAGGAATTAAATTTAGCGAAGGAGTTAATCTTATGTCACGCATAGAGAGAGTTAGTCAGCAACTGAAACGAGAAATTAGTCTTATTATCCAGCGTGAATTAACGGATCCACGCTTAGAATTTGTCACCATCACCCAGGTTGAGGTGAGCCGTGATTTAAGGCAGGCCAAGGTATTTTTTAGCATCCTAGGGACTGCTCTAAAGCGTGAGAATGCCCAGGAAGGATTGGATGGGGCCAGAGGACTTATCCGTAAATTAGTGGGCCAACAGATCGTGATGCGCCATGTCCCTGAACTTACCTTTATTTATGATCGTTCATTGGAATGGAGCGCCTCTATCGAAGAAACATTGAGGGAGATTAAAGATGCCCAACAAAATTATCCAGAGACTAAAGAAGTCTAAGACGTTTCTTTTATCAACTCACTCGAATGTTGACCCCGATGCTTTATGCTCGGAGTTGGCCATGGCGGCTTTTTTAAAGTGGTTGGGCAAGAAATCCCTTTTGGTCAATGAAGATAAGGTGCCTTTGCGATACCAATTTTTAGACAGCCATCGACAGATTAGGGTATGTTCTAAAGATCTAAAATTAAATTACGACGCGGTGATTGTTTTAGATTGTGGGGATTTAAACCGCATTGGGTCTGTCCAAAAAATAATCCAGGGAGATAAAGTAATCATCAATATTGATCACCATGTGACCAACGAATCCTTCGGTCATTTTAATCTTGTGAGACCAAATGTTTCTTCGACCTGTGAGGTTCTCTACGGGTTTTTTAAAGAAGCGAAATTTCCTCTGGACAGAAATGTCGCGATGCTTTTATACGTAGGTGTGATGACGGACACGGGCTCTTTTAGATATAACAATACAACGCAAGAGACTCACGCCATGATCAGTGATTTGTTAAGATTTAATCTTCCCGTTTACGAATTGTACAAAAAACTTTATGAAACGATCCCGTTAGGCGACATGAAAAGATTTTTGCGGATTATGGGATGTCTTGAAACATTGTTTAAGGGGAAAGTGATTTGCGTGGAGCTTCCGCGGACAGTCGTATCAAAATTTTCTGAAAGTTTTGATTTGCGTGATACAATATTTAAATTTTTAAGATCTATCCAAGGCGTAGAACTGGTCGTTATTTTTACGGAAGTGGGATCTCAAAAAACGCGTGTCAATTTTAGATCAAATAGTAGATTAGACGTGGCCAAACTCGCTAAAGTTTTCGAAGGAGGTGGCCACCGTCAGGCCAGTGGCTGTCTGATAGAAGAAAATATCTCAGGGGCTAAGGGGAAAATATTCGGTCAAATAAAAAAGGTTATCTAAAAAAACATGAAAGAAGGAATTGTTGTCGTTAATAAACCCGATGGGTTAACGTCTCATGACGTTGTTGAAAGAGCCCGTCGTAAATTTAAAATTCGTCGCGTCGGACACGCGGGGACGCTTGATCCTATGGCGACGGGTGTCTTGATTCTTCTTGTAGGAAAGTCCACGAAGCTTTTTAATAAATTTGTCGCTTTCGATAAAGCCTATCGCGCCACGCTTATTTTGGGCACGACAACGGCCTCTTCAGATATTTGCGGGAAAGTTTTGAAGCAAAATCCTTACGAGAATATTACCTCAAAGCAAATTGAACAAGCCTTTGCTCAATTTGTTGGAGAAATAGATCAGGTGCCCCCGATGGTTTCCGCCGTCAAAATTAAAGGAAAGAAACTTTACGAGTTAGCCAGAAAAGGCATTGAAGTGGAACGATCCGCGCGGCGTATTAAAATTTATTCTTTGAGAATCGAAGAGATTAATGTGCCTGAAGTAAAATTTACCGTGGAATGTTCGAAAGGAACCTATGTGCGCCAGCTCGCCTATGACATTGGAGAGGTTTTAGGATGCGGGGCTTGCATTTCAAAAATAGAACGAACGAAAGTGGGCGCCTTTTCTATTGAAGAAGCCGTTAAGTTAGAGGATCTCAATGAAAGTCATATACGGCATTGGCAAGGATAAGAGTGTTTTTAAGAATATTATTTTAGTCATTGGCATTTTTGATGGGGTCCATGTCGGTCATCAAGAATTAATTAAGAGAGCGCTTAAGCGCGCCAAAGCCATCCGCGGATGTGTGTTTATTTTAACCTTTTTTCCTCACCCGGTCCAGGTTCTTCACCCCCAAGAGCGTCTTCCCTGGATTATTTCGCTTCCCCTGAGGCTTAAATTCTTTGAACAGTTGGGCGTTTCTGGTTGTGTCGTGATCAAATTCACCAAACAATTTTCGCATCTGGTCCCCGAACAATTTATCCAAAAATATTTAGTCAACTATATTCGTCCTAAGGAAATTTTTGTCGGCGAGGATTTTCGCTTTGGCCAAAATCGCGTCGGGACAATCGACTATTTTAAGGAGGCCGGCAAGCGTTACGGTTTTAAGGTGAACGCCGTGCATTCGGTCGCCCGGCAAAAATCGAAGAAAATTAGCAGCACGACGATCCGCGCCCTGATTGCCCGGGGGAAGTTAAAGGAAGCGAGTATCCTTTTAGGCCGTAGCGTGGCGATGATGGGCAAGGTTGAACGCGGGGATGGCCGAGGAAAAATTTTAGGATTCCCCACGGCGAATATTGATCCTGGCAGGGAAGTCTTACCGCCTGTCGGAGTTTATGCCGCGCGCGTGAGGATAGAAAAGAAAATTTTGGATGGGATGGTCAATATAGGCATGAGGCCTTCGTTCAAAAGCAGAAAGCGAAGAATGAATGTGGAAGTCCATATTTTTGATTTTAATCAAAATTTATACGGCAAGAATATTATCGTCGAGTTTATTAAAAATATTCGTCGAGAAAAATATTTTCCTTCCAAAGAAGCCCTGATCTATCAATTAAGAATGGATGAAAAAAAGAGCAGGGGGATTTTGAAAGCGAGCTGAGGCGCAACAAAGTCATGATGCCGGTCATCCACGCACGCTGGAGAAGAAGATTCAAGAAGATCGGAGGAGAGTTGTATGATTAAGTTAAATGTTAAAGGTAAAGAAATATCGATTTATTCCAAAGGTGAAAAAGATTACATATGCATTACGGATATTGCCAGATACAAGGATTCCCAACGGACTGATTACATTATTCAAAATTGGCTTAGAAACAGAAATACGATAGAATTTCTTGGAATTTGGGAGCAGATCAATAATCCTGATTTTAAACCCATCGAATTCGATGGGTTTAGAAAACAAGCAGGACTTAATAGTTTTACTCTCACCGCTAAACAGTGGATCGGAAAAACAAATGCGATAGGGTTGGTTTCTAAATCTGGAAGATACGGCGGGACATTTGCGCATAAGGACATTGCGTTTGAATTTGCTACATGGATTTCTGTTGAATTAAAACTTTATCTTATCAAAGAATTTCAACGCCTTAAAGAAGATGAAAACGTCCGCTTAAGGTTGGAGTGGAATCTGCAGCGCACCCTAGCCAAGATTAACTACCGTATTCATACGGATGCAATCAAAGAAAAAATTATCCCCGCTGAACTTACGAAAGAGCAAATTCAAATGGTCTACGCTTCTGAAGCTGATCTTTTGAATATGGCCCTATTTGGCATTACTGCTAAACAATGGCGAGATGTTAATCCATCTCAAGATGGTAATATTCGTGATTATGCGTCAATAGAGCAGTTAGTTGTGCTTTCAAATCTTGAAAGCGTTAATTCTGTTTTGATTCACCAGGGTTTTAATCAAAGCCAGCGGCTGCAACAGCTTAATCGTATTGCTATCATGCAAATGAAGTCACTTGTTGGGAATAAAGAATTGAAAAAGTTAAAATAGATTTAAACGATGAGAAACAGACCCGAAGTTGCTCTCGTCCAAACAGTTCAAGGAAAAGTAGGGGGATTTTAGGGAAGACGCCGATCTCGCGAATAATTCGGGACATGTCCCCTGATACGTGGGGCCCATTAAAGGATGAAAAATGCCATATAAGATTCTTTCACTGATTGTTTTACTGCTTATATTGTGTGTTCCTATTCTATTCCTTATTTCGTTTATACAAGCATGTAGGAAAAAGAGATTCTTTGGCATCGCATTGCATGCAATATTCTTAGTAATAATGATTTTAATTTTTGTTACAGAGGGGCGTTCTATTCGCAGAGGAACAGAGTCTAGAAAAAAGAATAGATATAATTTAGGCTATAGTGATGCAAAAAATGGTGAATCACCTAATTATCCAAATGACTCCGATTATATGGATGGATACAAAGATAGTCAGTAAATAAGAAATTGCCCAATAATAGGAGGGAAATGAGGGATCTAAGCGGCTAAAGATAAAAAATAAAATATAAAATTTTTTACCCCCATGCTTGTTTTGCTATTTTAAAATCACAAAGCAAAACTATGGGGGTTTTTTATTGCTTTTTAATATTGACAATGCCCAGAAAATTGGGTATATTAACCAATGTAGTGGAGTAAAGTGGAGAAAAGTGGAGTAACCTATGTTTTACGGCGAATTTCAACATAGTATTGATAAAAAAGGGCGATTAATCCTTCCGTCCAGACTGCGGGATGTCTGCAAGGAAAATAGCGTGGAGAAGTTTTTTTTAACGCGCGGATTGGATAAATGTATTTTTATGTTTAGCGAAGAAGAATGGCGCGCCCAGGAGCAGAAATTTAAAGCGATGCCTTTTACCAAACAGGAGAGCCGTAATTTTAATCGTATGTTTTTCTCCGGAGCGGTGGATATTATCCCTGATCGTCAGGGGCGGTTTATTATTCCAGATTATCTTAAAAGTTATGCCAATATTCGAAGAGACGCGGTTATCGTTGGCGTAGCCAATAGAATTGAAATTTGGGATAAAGTGACCTGGGCTCAATTTTATACTCATTCCAGTGAGTCCTTTGAACAAATAGCCGAAAATTTGTTAACTCTTTAAGGAATTTTAATGATCGTTGAAGAATTAACTTCCTTAGGGAAAGACATGGAAAATAAACCAACGGACCATATCCCGGTGATGACGCGGGAAATCATTGAAGCTCTTAATCCCAGCGGGGATAAAGTTTTTGTGGACTGTACTCTTGGATTGGGAGGGCACGCGCGTTTTATTTTAGAATCGCTTGGTCCGTCGGGGCGTTTGATTGGCATTGACAAGGACGCGCAATCCCTTCAAGAGGCGAAAGAGAGATTAAAGGATTTTTCTTCGCGATGTATTTTTGTCCACGAGGATTTTCGTTCTTTGGATCGCGTATTGAAGTGTCTTAACATAGAGCAAGTGGACGGCATTCTTTTTGACCTCGGAATTTCTAGTTTTCAACTGGATCATTTAGAGCGCGGTTTTAGTTTTCAGTCCGAAGGTCCTTTGGATATGAGGATGGATCAAGATAGCCAGATTTCAGCGTATGATTTAGTGAATTCTCTGTCAGAAAAAGAGCTCTCTAAAATTCTCAAAGAGTACGGAGAAGAACGTTGGCATAATCGCATTGCTCGTTATCTGGTGGCTGAACGAAAAGCGCGTCCCATTGAGACAACAGCGCAGTTGCGGCAGATTATCTTAAGGGCGATTCCCTATCGAAATTATAAAGATAGAAGTCACCCGTCGACGCGTTCATTCCAGGCTTTGCGCATCGCGGTTAATCGAGAATTAGAATCGTTAGAAATGGGCTTAGAGGCCTGTCTGAAACATGTCAAGGCTGGGGGGCGGATCGCGGTTATTTCCTTCCATTCTTTGGAAGATAGAATAGTCAAAATAAAATTTAAGAGTTTAAGAGAAGCTGCCCAAGTCAAAATTATGACGAAAAAACCATTGCGACCAACACAAGAGGAAGTCCGTTCTAATCCGAGGGCTCGCAGCGCCCGTTTACGCGTGGCAGAAAGGCTATAAATTGAGTTTATTAAAATTTATTAAATGGACATTCATGGTTACATTTATGTCTCTGGCTTATATTCATATGCAGATGCAGATTTACGCCTTTGGTTACCAACGCATCACTGATGAAAAACAAATCCGCAAACTTGTTGAAAATAACGGAAATATTACGCGGACCATTTTAACTCTTAAGTCAGCGGATCATCTCGGAAAAAGTGTTTTGGAAAAGAATTCCAAAATGCAGTTTTTGGATTCCCAAGATATTGTTGCCGTCAAAACGTCTCAGTCGTACGCTAAGAAGGTAAAATTTTCTGAAGAAAAAATATCAAAAAAAGCGTATAATTTTTTGTTGAGTTTGCTGTCATTTGGAACGGAAGCCCAAGCCAAGACAACAAAGGAATAAATAAATTTAAACCGTGCGTACCCAAAAATATCCTCTGCGATTTGTTTTTGTCTTCCTCTTTTTTATATCCTTTCTTTGTTTTTTTTCTTTTAAATTAGTATTTATTCAAATTTTTCATTCCTCTCATTTGGTGGCTTTAGCGGAAAAGCAGCATAACTATTTTCTTGAATTAGAGCCGATCAGGGGGGCTATTTATGACAGGCATCTAAGACCACTCGCGATGAATATCCAGGCATATTCGCTTTCTGCTAATCCAAGAGCCATGTCTTTGAAAGATAAAAATATCGCCCTAAGAACACTTCCTGCTGCCCTTGGAATGAATGCAAATATTGTTCAAGAACGTTTAGATAAAAAAAAATATTTTGTATGGCTTAAAAGAAAAATTTCCATCGAGGAAGCGGAGAAAATTAAAGCCCTCAATATTAAAGGCTTAAATTTTATCAACGAGACAAAACGTTATTACCCCAATGGGAGTCTGGCGGCTCATCTGATTGGATTCGCGGGTCTTGATAACACAGGGTTGGAAGGCATTGAGCTTTTTTATAATGATTATCTGAAAGGACAGCCCGGGTGGTCGCGCATATTAAGAGACGCGAGATTAAAAGAGCTTATGATTGGGAACACCTTTGTCCCTCCCCGGGACGGCTTTGATGTTGTCTTAACCATTGATGAAACCATTCAGTATATCGCCGAGCACGCCCTTGAGAAAGCCTATAAAAAACATCATGCCAAGGCCGCGAGCATCATTGTCATGGATATTCGCACGGGGGAGATCCTTGCTCTCGCCAATCAACCAACCTTTAAAATAGAGAATTTTTCCCGCAGTCACCCGGAAAGCCGAACAAATAGAGCCATCTGCTTTACTTACGAACCCGGTTCTGTTTTTAAGATCGTGACAGCCGCGGCTGCACTGGAAGGAAATTATTTTTCAGAAAAGGATAAAATTTTTTGCGAAAATGGAGCCTACCGCGTTGCTAATCATACGTTGCATGATCATCACCCTCACGGAACGCTTAGTTTCAAAGAGGTTTTTGAGCAATCCAGCAACATAGGAGTCACTAAAATCGCTCAAAAAATGGGAGCGCAAGCCGTTTATGACTACGCACGTAAATTTCGTTTTGGCATGAAGACAAATATTGATATCGGTGGTGAGGTTAAGGGGACATTAAAGCCGCCGCGTGTTTGGTCAAAAACTTCCATCGGAGCTATTCCCATTGGCCAAGAAGTAACAGTTACTCAGATACAGCTTCTCTGCGCTATTGCCGCTATCGCAAATGATGGAGTTTATATGCGGCCATTTGTGGTAAAATATATCAAAGACAGCCAGGGTGAGATTATCAAATCTTTTGAGCCGGAAATGGTCGAAAGAGTTATCGATAGCGATACGGCTAAACGTCTTACGAATATTTTAGTGGGGGTTGTAGACAACGGAACGGCAAAATTGGCTCAAATTAAGGGAATGAAAGTGGCAGGGAAAACAGGAACAGCTCAAAAAGTTGTTAACGGAATTTATTCGCACAGCAATTTTTACGCAACATTTTTTGGTTTTGCCCCTGCCGATGATCCCCGCGTCGCTGTCATTGTTGTTGCCGATGAACCACGCCCAAGTTATTTTGGAGGCACCGTGTGCGCCCCTGTATTTAAAGAAGTCGTGGAAAATACCTTAAAGTATTTAAAAACATCGGAATCTTTCACTTCACTTCCTCAATTAGTCGAACGTTAAAAAAGAAAATATTCTTTCATAAGATATGCGATTAGAACAACTTTTAGGCAGTCAATATCAGGGACAGCTGTTTAATTCCTCATTCAAAGAATTGGATATCGAATCGATTAGTTCTGACTCGAGGCAAGTCAAAGAAAACAGTCTATTTGTCGCGTTAAAAGGAACCAGTGCTAATGGAATAAATTATATCCCTGAGGCGATACAAAAAGGGGCCAGAGTGATCGCTACCAGCGAGCAGGTCGCATTGCCCTTACCAGCAAAAGATATTTGTCTTTTACATGTGGATGATCCACATCATTTTTTGCGTGAAGTCGCGCGGCGTTTTTACGGCAACCCTTCCCAGGTTATCAGAACAATAGGCGTCACGGGGACCAATGGGAAGACGACTGTTTCCTATCTTCTTGAATCTATCTTGGAGTCCGCGGGGAAACGCTCCGCGGTGATGGGGACGGTTAATTATCGCATGGGCAAGAAAGTTTTTGCATCCGTCAATACAACGCCAGGGTTGTGTGAGAATCAGTTTTTTTTATCTCAATTGGTTAAAGAGGATTTTGATTATTGCGTAATGGAGGTTTCCTCTCACGCGTTAGCCCAAGGCAGAGTGGATCTCATTGATTTTGTTACGGCCATTTTTACTAATCTAACCAGCGATCATTTGGATTACCATCAAAGCCGTGAAAATTATTTTCAGGCCAAGGCGAAATTGTTTACCGGTCTCGCGCCATCATCGAGCGCGGTGATTAATATCGACGATCCTTTTGGTCAAAGACTGCCTTCGATGACTAAGGCGCGGTGTGTCACTTACGGGATTAAAGGAGCGGCGGATGTCAGAGCCAAAGATATTCACCTATCTCTGGAAGGGACTCAGTTTAAGTTCATTTCCGCTCAAGAAGAGATTTCGATCGAGACATCTTTAGTGGGGATTTATAATGTGTACAATATCCTTGCTGTCATCGCGGCGTGTCTCAAAGAAGGGTTGAAGGGTGATGCCATCAGAGAGGGAATCCGTCGATTAAAAGGGGTTCCTGGCCGCCTCGAACGCCTTGATTACGGACAAAATTTTTCCATATTTATTGACTACGCCCATACCCAAGATGCTTTAGAAAATGTTTTAAAAACGCTAAGGCAAGTCAGCCGTTCAAAAATTATTCTTGTCTTTGGATGCGGAGGTAATCGGGATAGAACCAAGCGTCCTTTGATGGGGGAAGCGGCCGGTCAGTGGGCCGATCGCTGTATTGTCACCAGTGATAATCCCCGGCAGGAAGATCCGCGAGCAATTATCGATGAAATACTCCCCGGCTTTAAAAGAGATAATTACAAAGTTATTGTTGATCGTCGAGAAGCCATCGAGGTCGCGCTTTCCGCGGCCAAAGAAGGGGACATTATTCTCATCGCGGGAAAGGGACATGAAGATTATCAAATCTTAAAGGATAAAAAAATTCCTTTTTATGAAAAGGATATTGTTAAGGAATATTTCCAATGTTTGCGTTAGAAGACATTATTAAAGTAACGAAAGGTCAAAATCTCAACGGCAAAATTCCGTTTAAAAAAATTGCCGGAGTTTCGATCGATTCACGCACTTTGCGCCCGGGTGATTTATTTATTGCAGTCACAGGACAGCGTTTGGACGGGCATCATTTTATTGCTCAAGCCATAAGTAAGGGAGCCTGCGCTGTTATTGTTTCCAGAGAAATTTCGATTCAAACAGAGCTGCCTGTTATTTGTGTTGACAATACGACCAAGGCCTTAGGCCAGATTGCCCACTTTCACCGCAGTCAATTTAATGTCCCTGTGATTGCTATAACCGGAAGCGCCGGAAAGACGACTACCAAAGAGATGCTCGCGGCCATTCTAGGAGGACAGTATCGTGTCTTAAAAAATATTAAGACGGAAAATAATCAAATCGGAGTTTCTCTGACTCTTTTAAGATTAACGAAAGATCACGAAGTCGTTGTTTTGGAATTGGGAACCAATCATCCAGGGGAGATTCGTTGGTTGACAGAGATTGCTAAGCCCACCATCGCTGTTTTGACTAATATTGGGACTTCCCATTTAGAGGGATTAAAATCTACGGAAGGTGTTTTTAAAGAAAAATTTGACTTAGTTAAATTCATGGATCCATCAGGCGTTGTTATTTTTAACAAAGACGATTCTTATTTAAAGACAATTGAGAAAAAGCGTATTCCACAGAAGAAGATAAGTTACGCGATCAAGGCATCTGCGGATGTGAAGATAAGCGCTCTCAAAGCCTCCCCTGATGAAATCCAATTCACGGTCAATCAAAATAATTTTTCCATCAGAACAATCGCTCTGCACAATGTTTATAACGCGCTAGCGGCACTCTGTTGCGCTCAGTGTCTTAAGGTGAGGGAGGACATTATTAAAAAAGGTCTAACCTCTTTTGAAAATTGCCACGGTCGTCAAGAGATCAAGGATATTGCTGGCGTGCGCGTCATTAATGATTCTTACAATTCCAATCCGATTTCTTTAAAAAGCGCGATTGAGACTCTCAATTTATTTAAAACAAAGGGGCAAAAAATTTTAGTATGCGCGGATATGCTGGAATTGGGTTCTCAATCAAAACGTTGGCATGAGCGGATGGGAAAAATTATATCAGAGACGACGATTAATACGGTTTTAACGTTAGGCTCGCAAACCGTTTATCTATTCGATCAAATTAAGAAGAAAGATAGAATTCTTAGTATTCATTGTCAAAGTTTAGAAGAAATTTGTCAGCATTTAAAGAGGTTGTGTAAGTCAGGGGATGTTGTGCTGATTAAGGGATCAAGGGGCATGAGAATGGCACAAGTCATGGAATTCCTTGAGCGTAATTTAGAGAACATGACCACCTGTTCCACCCCGGGTGTGGAACAGGTGGTCGTTTAAAGGAGAAATATGTTTTTCTTTTTATACGAACTTCGAGATATTTTTTCCGGGTTTAATATTTTCCGATATATTACTTTTAGGGCCTCGATGGCTGCCGTGACAACGTTTTTATTGTGCGTTGTTTTCGGTCCTTATTTTATCAGAAAGTTAAAAGAACTTAAAATAGGAGAAATTGCTAAACGCAAAGATTGCCCCAGCTTAGACCAGTTTCAGCAAGGGAAAGAAGGAACTCCCACGATGGGAGGAATTTTTATCGTTGGAAGTATCTTGCTCTCTGTCTTTTTATGGGCGGATCTATCTAATCAATATATTCTTTTGACCATTTTTTCGTGTTTATGGCTTGCTATCCTAGGCGGCATTGATGATTATTTAAAGTTAATAAAAAAAGGCAAGCGGGGGTTAACTAAGCGCAGTAAATTATTTTGGCAAATTGTTCTTGGCTGTCTTATCGGAATCTATTCTTATTTTAATCCGTATATTTCTCACAACCCCGCGCAATTAGATTTTCCCTTTCTGAAAGATGTTATTTTAGATTTAGGCTTGTGGTATATCCTTTTTGTCATGTTGATTGTCGTTGGCACCTCGAACGCGGTTAACCTGACGGATGGGTTGGATGGGTTGGCCATTGGCTGTGTTTTAATGGTTAGTATTACCCTCGCTATTTTAAGCTACATCACGGGACATCTTAATTTCAGCGGATATCTTTTTATCCCTTATGTGGCGGGGGCAGGGGAATTATCTATTTTTTGCGCGGCTATCATTGGCGCGAGTTTAGGTTTTTTGTGGTTTAATTGTTATCCGGCCACTGTTTTTATGGGGGATGTGGGATCGTTATCTTTGGGGGGGACATTAGGCGTTATTGCGGTTTTAATTAAAAAAGAATTATTGTTGGTGATCATGGGCGGCATTTTTGTTGTTGAAGCGGTGTCTGTTATTCTGCAGGTTTTTTCATTTAGGGTTTTTGGAAAAAGAATTCTTAAAATGGCTCCGTTGCATCATCACCTGCAGTTGTTAGGATGGAAAGAATCTAAGATCATTACGCGTTTTTGGATCGTCGCGATTATTTTATCTTTATTAACATTAACCACGCTCAAGATAAGATGAAACCTGTTCCACCCCGGGTGTGGAACAGGTTAATTATAGTTAAGTAAGGTAAAGTATGTAAAAATCATACTTTAATTGACTTAACTAAAGCATTGTGGTATATTTTTACTGTGAAACGAAGAATTACTACAAAATTGCTTCAATGGAAAAATAGCAGCCGTCGCCAGCCTTTGCTCATGTATGGAGCAAGACAGGTAGGGAAGACTTACACTATTGATGAGTTTGGCCAGAATAATTATGAAAACATCATCTATGTTAATCTTGAAGCGAATTTAACCCTTGCCGCGGATTTTAATAATGATATTTCACCACAGCACATTATTAATTGTTTGGAAATATTTTATAGACAAAAAATAGTGCCTGGGAAAACACTTATTTTTTTTGATGAGGTCCAATCTTGCGAGCGGGCGTTGACCTCTTTAAAGTATTTTTGCGAGAGCGCTCCAGAATATCATATTATCGCGGCAGGGAGCCTTTTGGGTGTCGCGCTTAATCGGGAGAAATATTCCTTCCCAGTGGGGAAGGTAGATTTACTGCATATGTATCCACTGGACATGGAAGAATTTTTATGGGCTGTGGGTAGAGGGCCCTTGGCAGAGGAAATACGCGTTTGTTACGCAGATAACAAACCGTTGCCGTATATGCTTCATGAAGCAGCGATGGTTTTGTATAAGGAGTATTTAATTATCGGAGGGATGCCGGCTGTTATTAATGAGTATTGTAAGAATCGTCGGTTATTCGATGCGTCCAATGTGCAATCGTTGATCGTTAATACCTATACAGCGGATATGGCAAAATATGCCACGCCGGCGGAAACGACAAAAATAATGGCGGCTTTTCAGTCTATACCGGCGCAGTTAGCCAAGGACAACAGGAAATTTCAATACAAAGTTGTTCAACGCGGCGGTTCTGCTTCGATATTTGGAGCATCGATTGACTGGTTGTGCGCCGCAGGGCTTGTTATTAAATGTAATAAAGTTGAACATGGGAAATTGCCGCTGGCAGTTCATCAAAATTTTTCAAGCTTTAAGCTGTATATGGGAGATGTTGGGTTGTTGACTTTAAAGTCAGGGATGTCAGCACATAATATTTTGACAACCATTGAAACCAACAATACTTTTATGGGTGCTATAACTGAGAATTATGTGGCGGTTCAATTAAGGGTTCATTGGAACGAACTCTATTATTGGGATTCTGCCCATACGGCTGAAATAGATTTTATTATTCAAGATCAAGACAAAATTATTCCTGTGGAAGTCAAGGCCAGCGCGAATACCAAATCTAGAAGTTTGTCAGTTTATAAAGAAATGTATAAACCTGCTTACGTTATAAGAATATCGGCAAAAAACTTCGGGTTTGAGAATAACATAAAATCTGTGCCGTTATACGCGGTATTTTGTATTGAAGGAACAAAAGCCTTGTCCTGAATACCAGAGAGAGAAGATGGCTGTCACGTCCGCAAAAAGAACTTTTAATTTGAAAAATAAAAAAGTCACCGTTATCGGCGTCCAAAAAAGCGGCATAGCGCTGGCTAGATTGGTGAACCATTTAGGAGGAAGAGTCAAGATTTCCGAACAATCTTCCGACGCGCATCTTCCGTCTTTGTTTAAAGAATGGGCTCACGAGCGTAACATTCCTCTAGAGTTTAATGGTCATACGCAAAAGTTTATTGAGGACAGTGAGTTACTTGTTTTAAGCCCGGGGGTATGTTTTAAGGCGAATCCTGTTCGTTGGGCGCTAGAAAAGGGAATCCCTGTTTTAGGAGAAATCGAATTTGCCTTTCAGTTTTGTTCAGCTCCGGTGATTGCTGTTACGGGCAGTAACGGTAAGACAACAACTGTTACTCTTATTCGAGATTTGTTAAGAAAAGCGGGTTTTAAATCTTGTTTATGCGGAAACGTGGGATCTCCTTTTTCAGAACATGTCCTCAATCCAAACTACGACTTTTTTGTCCTTGAAACAAGTTCTTTTCAGCTAGAATCCTTACTGGAGACAAATTCTCCTTGGAGAAATTCCTCTGTAAGCGATTTTTATTTTAAGGGATTTAAACCCTTGATTTCTATTATTTTGAATATAAGCGAGAATCATCTTGATCGGCACGCGGATATGGAGGAGTATTCCCAAGCTAAAAAAAGGATTTTTTTAAATCAGGATAAAGATGATCATGCTATCCTTAATGGAGAAGACGCGTGGATGCGAAAAATTTCTTTAGAAATTAAGCCTCGAGTCGCATTTTTTAACACGCCGGAAGATATCAAAATTAATGAAATGAGCAACCCGAATTATCTGGCCGTGTTAGAGGTGGCAAGAATTTTAAGGATTGACATTCGACTTTGCAAAGAGGTCTTCGCCGAGTTTAAAGGGGTGGAACATCGCCTAGAATGGGTACGCGCAATCGATGGCGTTGATTTTATTAATGACTCCAAAGCGACAACGGCGGAAGCAACGCGCTGGGCTTTAAATCGACTGGACAGGCCTATTTTCATGATTTGTGGGGGACGTGACAAACATATTGATTTTACGACTCTTAGAGAGTTGGTTCAGTCAAAGGTGAAAAAAATGTTTGTCATCGGTGAAGCGAAAGAAAAATTAAGATTAAGTTTCCAAGATATCGTGGACTTAGAGGAATGTGAAAATTTGGAAGAAGCAGTTTTCAAAGCCCGAAAGAGTGCCCGTAAAGGCGATTGCGTGCTTTTAAGTCCCATGTGTACCAGTTTTGACATGTTTGCCAATTTTGAGGAAAGAGGAAAAGTTTTTAAGGAAATTGTTAATAAATTAACGTGAGTTCGAGATAAGGAAACAAGACTTTCCCTTCCCCTCGTGGGAAGGGTTAGGGAAGGGGGATAAAAAATTATGTTATTTATTTTCCCCCCTCCTTCATCCTCCCCACAAGCCCCGCAAAGGCGGGGCAAGGGGGAGGAAATACATTTGGTTATGGTAAATTAATTCTAAAAATGCGCTCTATCCGAATATCACTAGCCGTTGTCATGATTCTTCTCCTTTGCCTAGGGATCGTGATGATTTATAGTACGAGCGGAATTTATGCCCTTCACGAGTTAGGGGACGCCACTTATTTTCTTAATCGCCATCTTTTATTTTTATGCGTGGGATTAGTCGGCACATTTTTATGCATGGTTATGGATTATCGGATATTGAGAAAATATGCTAAACCGCTTCTCTTGTTTGCTATTTTTTTATTAATCCTCGTTCTTATTCCTCATATTGGAAAAGCTAGCTTTGGCGCGCGACGTTGGTTTAAAATGGGCGCTTTTGCCTTTCAACCTTCGGAATTTGCCTGCCTTGTTGTGCTGATTTACGCGGCTGATTTTTTGGCCAGAAAACAAAGTAAATTAACCAGTTTCCGAGAAGGATTCATGCCGCTATTGCTTATTTTAGGGACTGTTTCTTTGCTTGTCCTCAAGGAACCGGATTTTGGAAATACCTTGCTGATCGCCAGCATCATGTTGATTATGATGTTTATCGCCGGAGTCCGTTTGTTTCATTTAGGCCTAATAATTCTTGCCGCTATGCCCGTCCTTGTCTATTTAGTGGTCAACTCTCCGTACAGAATGGCAAGGATTTTAGCCTTTCTTGATCCTTGGCAAGATACGCAAGGAGCCGGTTTTCAGCTGACTCAATCTCAAATCGCGTTAGGATCGGGTGGTTTCTTTGGAGTGGGACTAGGGAAAAGTATGCAAAAACTTTTTTATCTCCCAGCGGCCCACACGGATTTTATTTTTTCTATTATCGGAGAAGAATTAGGATTGTTGGGGACTTTAGCGGTCATTATTTTGTTTGCGGTGTTTATATGGCAGGGAGCGAGAATCGCCAAGAGAACGACGGATCCATTCGGTTATTATCTGGCCATTGGCATTGTCACAATGATTAGTTTGCAAGCGTTGGTCAATATTGGGGTCAGTATCGGGGCCTTTCCCACAAAAGGATTGCCGCTTCCCTTTATTAGCTACGGAGGTTCTGATCTTATTTTTAATATGATGGCCGTCGGACTTCTGTTGAATATTTCACGAACACAGGATCTTATTTCATGAAAATTGTTTTAGCGACAGGTGGAACAGGGGGACATTTATTCCCAGCCCTTGAGGTGGCTAAGGTATTAAGAAAGAAAGGGCATGAATTGTTTTTTTTAGGTTCTTTCGGGTTAGGGACAAACCCAATCGAACAGAATGGTTTTATCTTTAGAGAGCTTAACGCGCGGGGATTGAATTCTTTAAAAATTAATCATCTTTTTTCCTTTTTAGTACGAATGCTTCGAGCTACTTTTCGTTCTTGGAATTATTTAAAGAAAATCAAGCCAGACGCGATCGCCGGATTCGGAGGTTATGGGGCTTTCCCCGTTATCTTAGCGGCTATTTTTTTAAGATATCCTATTTTAATTCATGAACAAAACGTGGTTCCTGGTCGAGCCAACCGCGTCCTGGCTCATTTTGTCTGGAAAATCGCTGTTAGTTTTCAACAAAGTCGTTTTTATTTCAGGCGTCAAACCATATTGACGGGGTGTCCAACACGTTTTTTAAAAACCGATTTTGACAAAAAAGAAATTTTAAAGAATTTTAGTCTTGAAGAAAATAAAACGACTATTTTGGTTTTTGGGGGAAGCCAGGGGAGTCAGCGCATTAATGAAACATTTATCCAAACAGCGGAAGGTTTAAGAAAAGATTTAAACTTTCAGGTTGTCCATATCGCGGGCCAGAGAGACACGGCCTCTTTAAGAGAGGAGTATCTGAAGCTTAAAATTCCCTTCGCCTTATTTAGTTTTCTTGAACACATGGAATACGCTTATACTTTGGCTGATTTAGTGATTTCTCGCGCGGGGGCCTCGACTATTACCGAAATCGACATGTTTCAAAAACCAGCTATTCTGATTCCGTATCCTTACGCGCATGGACATCAACGGGAAAACGCTTTAGTCTTAACGCAAACACAGTCCGTTCAATTAATAGAAGAAAAAGATCTGACGACTGAGAAATTAAAGGAAAAAATTTTATTTCTTGTTAAGATGGAGAAAAAAGATGGTGAAGGGTATAATAATATTTATATCTCTGATGCGGCGGAACGCTTAGCTTCTGAGATTGAAAATTGCCAAAGAAAAAGGATTTGTGAAAGACATGGAAAGAATAACCGTTTCGTATCATCGCGCAATGTCTAAGATTTTTACAAAAAGAATTATGGCTCTGGCCACCGCATATTTTCTTTTGGCGTGTTCTTTTCTTTGCGCGGCCTCGGAATGGAAAGAATACAAGTGTCAGCATCTGATCATTTATTACAAACAGGCTCCGGAAGATTTTGTTAAAAGTGTTGAACAAATGGCTGAATATTATTATGATAAAATTTCTAAAAACATGGGATACACGCGGTATAAGGGTTGGACATGGGATGAGCGCGCGAAGATTTATATTTACGATAACGCGGATGATTACGTAGCATCCTCTCAGCAGGCTAACTGGTCGCACGGGGTGGCGTCTCCACAGGACAAAGTGATTCGCACCTTCCCTTCGGCCCATGGTTTTTTTGATTCAACGCTTCCGCATGAATTAGGCCACATTGTTTTTCGCGAGATAATAGGTTTTAAGGCGCAAGTGCCTCTTTGGTTTGAAGAAGGGGTGGCTACTCAACAAGAAACAGCTAAGCGCTGGGGCGCCCATGACACGGTGCGAAAATTTATCGAGGAGGGCAAGTTTATTCCTTTGGATGAATTATCATTTGTGAGGTTAAATAGCAAGACAGATCCTGAGCGCGTGAATCTTTTTTACGCTGAGTCTGCCAGCGCCGTCAATTATCTCATTAGTGAATTTGGCTTGTATCGTTTTGTGAATTTATGCAGGAAATTAGAAGAAGGAGGCCCTTTTGAGTGGGCACTGGAAGCGATATATGTCCGTTTTAAAAATTTAAAGGAGTTTAATAAATCATGGGTGGATTACTTAAAGAAGAAATAAATAAACAGGTTCATCTTGTCGGCATAGGCGGCATTGGGATGGGAGCTTTGGCGTCTCTTTTATTGGCGAAGGGGCATCGAGTCAGCGGTTCGGATTTAAAAGAGAATCAAATGACACGTCGTTTAAGAGAAAAAGGAGCCCATATTTTTATTGGACATAACGCGGAAAATATGAAAGGAGCGCAATGTGTTGTCTTTTCCTCCGCGATTGACCCGAACAATCCGGAATTAGTCGAGGCAAAAAATCAAAATCTTCCACTCCTGCCAAGAGCCGCTTTATTGGCGGAATTAATGAAGGGACAGATAGGCATCACGATTGCCGGAGCCCATGGGAAGACAACAACGACTTCGATGATTTCGAACCTCCTGACGAAAGCGGGGCTTGATCCCACAACAGCCATCGGAGGGATTGTTAATGGAACGACTGCTAATGCCCAATTAGGCCGAGGAAAATATTTTGTCGCTGAAGTCGATGAAAGCGACGGTTCTTTTTTATTTTTTGCTCCGCAATATTCGGTGATTACCAATATTGATTTTGAGCACGTGGATTATTACCGAATTTGGAGAAATATTTTAAAGGCTTACAAGGAGTTTATCCAGAAAACAGCTGAGGATGGGATGCTTTTTGTCTGCGCGAGTGATGTCGCTCTCATGAATTTAGTAAAGAAAAGTAAGCGGCCTTTTAAGAGTTATGGCTTCTCCTTGGGGGATGATATTTGCGCGGCCAAAGTGAAGTTAGACGCGCTTTCTTCTTATTTTGAATGTATTGTGAATGGTCAACGTTTAGGCGAGATCAATTTAAAGGTTCCGGGGAAGCATAATGTCCTTAATGCCTTGGCGGCGATAGGCGTGGGATTAAATCTTTCTATTGATTTTAATATTATCCGTCAGAGCCTGCTCGAATTTAAAGGGGTGGAGCGTCGTTTCCAAATCGTGGGTAGGACGGAGGATATTCTTGTCGTGGATGATTACGCTCATCATCCGACCGAAATTAGGGCGACCCTTAAAACCGCGCAGAATTTGAAGAAAAAAAGATTGGTGACTGTTTTTCAGCCTCATCGTTATTCTAGGGTAAAATTTTTAATGAAGGAGTTCGCGGAGATTCTTCCCTGTTCAGATTATCTTATCCTGACCGATATTTACGCGGCTAGTGAGAAGCCCATCAAAAATATAACCGCTCAAAAACTTTTAGAAAAAATAAAGAAAAATAGCGACAAGCCTTGTCAATATGTTCCCAAAGAGAAAATTATTGAATATTTGTCGAATTTAGTCGAACCCGGAGATTTAGTGTTGATGATGGGAGCCGGCGACATCACTCGCGTTGCCCATGACTTTGCCGCAACGTTAAAAACATCAATAAAACATTTAGGCCGCGTAGGCGTTCTTATGGGAGGTTATTCCTCCGAGCGGGAGATTTCTTTAAAGTCAGGGAATTCTGTCGTGGAGGCGTTACAGGGGGGAGGCTATGACGTTGTCCCGATGGATATTGTCCAGACCGGAGAGGAAGAGATTGCCTCGTTTATCGCTAAAAGCAATATTGATATTGCTTTTATCGCTTTGCATGGTCGTTTGGGAGAAGATGGCGCCATCCAATCTATTCTAGAAAATCTTTTTATCCCTTACACGGGTTCAGGTGTTCAGGCCAGTCGTCTCGCGATTAATAAAGCTTTAACGCAAACCCTTTTTAAAAATAATGGAATCGTTGTTCCCGCGCATGTTATTTTAGATAAAGAAGATAGTCCATCCACGGAATCTATTCTTAAAAATATAGGAGATCTTCCTTGGGTTGTCAAGCCTGCCTGTGAAGGTTCAAGTATTGGAATCAGTTTGGTGCAAAATTTTAGCGAATTCAATCCAGCGCTAAAAAAAGCCAGGGAATATGGCTGGCAAGTCTTAATTGAACGTTTTATCGCCGGGCGGGAGTTGACCATCGGTATTTTTGAAGATCGACCGCTGCCTATTATTGAAATCCGTTCCCCAAAGAATTTTTTTGATTTTACCGCTAAATATCAAGCGGGATTAACGGAATATATTATTCCGGCACAGCTCCCCAAAGGGCTTGAATTAACGCTTCAAGAGCAAGCCTTGAAGGCGCACAGGACTTTAGGATGCAGGGATCTCTCAAGAGTAGATATGATTTTGACCCCAGAGGGAACAAGCTATGTCCTTGAGGTTAATACGATCCCAGGGTTTACCTCAATGAGTCTGCTTCCCAAGGCCGCGAAGGCTTCCGGAGTAGACTTTAATCAGTTATGTTCAAAGTTAGTGGAGTTAGCTTATGGCCAGAAGAAGGAAAATCAAACTATCAGCGTCTAAATTCAAGTTTTTTTTCATTGCAGGCCTTATCGTTGCTTTAAGCGTAGGGGTTTATCAGGTCGGAAGGCATTTTTTGGTTCATTCAACTTATTTTAAAATCCGCGGCATTGTGGTTGACCCTTCGTTGCAGTTTATTGATAAAAAAGAATTGGTTAGTCTTATTGGACAGTCTATTTTTTTAGTGAATTTAGATGGTCTTCAAGAAAAATTAAGCGCTAAATATCCTCAAGCCGCGCATTTAAAAATCGTCAAACGTTATCCCGATCAAATCACGATTGTCGCTAAGAAACGATTGCCTTTGGCTCGCATTGTTGTGAGAGATAAAAGTTTTATGCTCGATACAGAGGGGATTCTTTTGCCGAAGAATGAAAAATTAATGAGCGATTTGCCGTTGATTCTCGGCTGGCAGGCGAATGTTGGAAAAGTTTCTTTAGGACGCGTATTCCCCGGCCAAGATATCCAGATCGCTTTGCAAATTATTAAATTCTTCCAAACTAATAAAATTCTCGCGAGGGTTAGATTGGATAAAATTAATGTGCGGAATTTGTCGGGGATTTCCATCTATTTGTCGAATGATTTAATGATTATTATCGATAGCGATCATATTGATCAAAAAATAAATATCCTTGGGATCATGCTTTCTCAGCAAGATTTAGAGTTAAATAAAATTAAATATATTGATCTGCGTTTTAAAGAACCCATTATTAATAAAAAATGAAGGAAATATGTTTAATAAGCTTATCAAAGAAAAATATTATTGCGGTCTCGATATAGGCTCGCAGAAGATTAAGGCCGCTGTCCTAAAAGTTAAAGAGAGGAGTGCCCCTGAAATTTTAGCTACTTCTGTCAGCAAGATCTACGGAGTTAAAGGAAGCCATGTGGTTGATTTGGCGGAATTGAGTGAATGTATTTACAATATTCTTAATCATTTAAATAAAAAAGCGGAGATTAAGATTAAAGAAATCCAAGTCGGCTTAAGCAGTCAGTTAGTCGAGTTTAGAGAAATCAATGCTGTGATCCCGCTAGCTGAGCGAGGCGTCAAAGTTATTACTCGCCGAGATATGAAGAAAGTGAATGATCAGGCCAGACTTTTAGCTCTGAAAATGGACGAAGAATTGCTTCATGACTTGCCTCAGTCGTACAGCGCTGATGACGTTAACTCCATGGTCGATCCCTCGGGACTTTACGCGCGTAAATTAGGCGTCCATTCTTTAATGATGGTAACCAATATAACGCGTATTCAGAATTTTTTAAAAGCTATCCAACAGACAGGCTATAACGTAGGCAACATCCTTTTAAGTTCTTACGTGGCCTGTGATGTGACATTGGAAGAAGAAGAAAAAAAGAATGGATGCGTACTCATTGATTTAGGCGCTCAAACAACCACGATACTCCTTTTTAAGGATCAAGGATTAAAATATATTTCTAAAATTGATATCGGAGGAGATCGTTTAACGGAAAGCATCGCGAAAAAATTAGGCTTAACATTTGACGTGGCTGAAGAAATAAAAAAGACTTACGCCAGCGCGTACCCCGGCCAACTACACATGGCCGAAGAGATTCTTATCAAAAAAGAAATCGGTTATGTGCCCATCAAAAGAGAGCTTGTTGTGGAAGCCATCAGCCCTATTTTAGAACAATGGCTGGGACTTGTCCAGGAATCGCTTAAAGCCTGTCCCTTATTTGATCAATGGAAGGGGAATATGGTTTTTATCGGAGGAGGATCTTCGTTAAATGGTCTTTTCGAAAGAGTCAATCAAAACATTCCTCTGGCCATGAGATTGGGGAAAACTTCATTAACCTGCTGCGCGGTGGGACTTGCCCATTACGGGTATAAGAAGTCCTTAAAATATGCTCTTCTCAATCATACCCCATCCTCTTGGCGCCAAAACCTAACGCAGAAACTTAAAGAGTTATACGAAGATTATTTCTAAAGAAAAAAATGGAAAGTTTAATTAGTTATTTAAAATCTAAATTAAAACATTTTTTTGTCTTTGCTATTATTGTCATTTATTCAGTCCTGCCTTCCTATGCCCAGCAATTGCCATTTGAACCACCTTCAGCCAAAGCAGTGAAAACTCCTCAGAGTTCCACCTTACAGCAAGACATACACAATGGAAGCTTAACCTACTCTTGCAAGATCGAGGTACCACCAGGCACGAATGATTTTCAGCCGAATTTAAATTTAAGCTACGACAGTCATGGCGCTAAAGGAAGGTCATCCTGGGTTGGGTTAGGCTGGGATTTGAATACCAGCTATATTCAACGCGATGTTAATTATACGCCAGATGATTTAAGTGATGATACGTTTGATTTGATTCTAAACGGGGCTAAATTTGATTTGATCTATATTCCAGAGGAAGGCCGTTATCATGCGAAAATTGAAACACATTTTTGGATTGAAAGGTTAGGAACGAATACTAACGAATTAGGTGAATATTGGATTGTTAAAGACAAAAGCGGGGCAGAGTATCGGTTTGGATATTCTCCAGATTCAGAGAATAGGGCTTCTACCCGCAATTACGTTGGACGGTGGAGTTTAGATCAAATCAAAGATACCAATAACAATAAAATTTTCTTTTTTTACCAAGAAAATCCAAATACAAATGATATTGGCGCGGTTTATTTATCAGAGATTCGATATAACAATGATCAAATGCGTTCAATTCGTTTTATCTTGGAAGGACAAGATAAAACGGATGCGTATATTGTTTACGAACAAGGATCAAAAATCCGTAAAACAAGAAGACTGAAAGAAATTGATGTTTTGGTCAGCGGTGAACGTGTCCGCAAATATGTTTTAGATTATTCAACAAGTTCTTACACGAATCGATCCTTGCTGCGTTCCATTACCCAGTTTGGGGCAGATGGAACTTCGGCCCTGCCGCCCACAACCTTTTCTTACCAAGAGGGGGATTTTGGTTTTAATCCAGCCGTTAGTTGGACTGATCCTGGAAAAATACAGCAGGGAGACGATCTAAATCTTAAAGCTAATACCTTTGATATCAACCGTGATGGCCTTCCCGACTATACAAATGCTTTTGTTGGCAGCGATTGGGGCGTTCGTTTGAATAATACTTCAGCATTTGATGCGCAAAAAAGTTGGGATGCCCCGGACTATTGGATACATCGAAATGACGCAAATAATTTTTACGATACTTTCGATATTAATGGAGATCACTTAGCTGATTTTATTTATGCCAATGGGAGTCAAGATTGGAGTGTATATTGGAATAATGGATCAGGATTTAACGGGCCGACTGTCTGGCATGCGCCAGAAGGTTGGGTCAGCTACACTGTGACCGATTTTTCAGGGACAACAGATTACGATACCTTTGATATGAATGCCGATGGGCTGCCGGATTTTGTTAAAAAAAGCACGGGGAACGATTGGCTAGTTTATTTAAATACTGGAGATGGTTTTGGACAAGCGCAAAGTTGGAACGCCTTCGGATATGAAATTAGTGCTTATGAAATCCCTATCCAATATGGTCCGGACGACTGTGAAGATGATTGCCGACACGAGTGCCCTGAGGCTTGTGAAGATCCCTGCGATGATCAATGTAGAGAGACTTGTCATGAATTTTGTGAAGATTGTGAAGAGCAATGTTACGAGGATTGTTTTAATTCCTGTGACGAGGAGGGTTATTCCGATAGTTACTGTGATAGTTACTGTTCGGAATCTTGCGCTGAAGAATGTTCTGACTGTGAGAATGACTGTGAAGATGAACATTGTTGGGGAGGCGGGGACTGGACAGATGAGTGTGAAGATGGATGTGTGCAAGAGTGCGAAGATCAATGTGCAGAACAATGCGAAGATGTCTATGTCCCAGCCAATGAAAAATCTGTTTATACGGACACCTTTGATATCAATGGTGATGGTCTGCCGGATTTGGTTTATCCAACGTCTGGTTCCAATTGGGATGTCTATTTAAACAATGGTAATGGATTTGATCAATCTATCAGTTGGCCGGCTGTTTCTTGGGTTGTTAATTATAGTGAAGTCTATGAAGGGGAATATTATATCTTTGAAGCTGTCGTGGATATTAATGCCGATGGTCTGGTTGATTTTACAATTCGTGATTATCAAAATCGCCGTTGGCGTATTTTTTTTAATACGGGTAGCGGTTTTGGTCCCGAAAAGATATGGGATCTTAATACAGGCGCAAGTGATGCCATTCAATCAGGAGATTATTTTAATGTTTGGAGTAAATTGACTGATTTAAATGGTGACGGGGCACTTGATTTTGTAAAGAGTCAGAGCGGCTGGCAGGTGTATCTTAATAAAATGGCTGGTGTTGATTTGTTGAGGGAAATTCACACCTCGAAGGACGCAACGATTAGGGCGGAATACACGCCTTCCACTCAATACGACAATACCGGTGAAGATGAGGTCTCGGATTTAGGCTCGGTCTATTGGTGTCTGAGTTCCTTGACTGAAGATAACGGTATGTCGGGAGCCCACAATATTGTCAGTACAATCAATTACAAATATGCCAATGGTTTCTACGATTATGAAGATAAGGAATTCCGTGGGTTTGGGTATGTTAAGGTGACTGAACCTAACAGCGATACCAGCGAGCATTATTTTCATCAAGATGATGCGCGTAAGGGCAAGACTTACCGAGTAGAACATAAAGACGCGCAAGGGAATCTATTTAGAAGAGAAGAAAAAACATGGAATACTCAGACGTTATACACAAATCCGGAAAATGTTTATGGGACATATTTAGAACAAGAAGAAGATTTAACATTTGACGGTCAGTCAAGCAATCCAAAAACAACAAAAATTCAGTATGAGTATGATTCCTACGGCAATGTCAAAAAGACAGCGTATCAAGGAGACATTGCCGTTCAGGGCGATGAAAAATACGAATACAAGGAGTACGTTTACAACACCAATTTGTGGATCGTGGATAAGATTAAAAATTCATATCTCAAAGACTACGATGATGTCACGAAGGTTAAAGAAAGCTGGTATGCGTATGATTATGGAAACGTAGGTGATATCCCCACCAAAGGCAATCTCACCAAATTAGAAGCGTGGTTTGATACAGGCCTCAATCCCGCTACAGAATATATGTACGACGAATATGGCAATGAAATTGAAGAGATTGATCCGGAAAGACATTCCACAATTACCGTCTACGATGAAACTTATCACACCGTTCCTGTTGAAATTAAAAACGCAAAAAGTCAGGTCACAACTTTTACTTTTGATGAAGCGACGGGAGACATCCTTTCTAAAACAGATCCCAATCAGTACACTACCGCTTACGAATACGATACCTTCAAACGTCTCATTAAAGAAATACAGCCGCTGGATAGCTCTAATTATCCCACAATTGAGTATCAATATTTTGTGGATGGCATAGCCCCTGAGGGATTATTTACGAAAAAAAGAGAAGTAAGCGGGGAAACAGATGTGTTAGAAGGATTTGAATTTAAGGATGGTTTCGATCGGCTCATCCAAACAAAAACAGAAGCCGAGGATAGCACCAAGCAGATTGTTACCGACACTTTTTATAACACTCAAGGCACGATTGACCGCATCTCTGTAAACTATTTCGCCAATAAAACAACCGATTATTCTTCTCCCGATTCCACTCAGCGCAATATTTCTTACCAGTATGATTCCTTAGGAAGGATTACTAGAATTACCAATCCCGATGGGACTTTCAAAACAAATGCGTATGATCACTGGACAACTATTCACACGAATGAGAAAGGGATCCCCATTGAATTTGTGTACGATGCTTACAAACGATTGGCCGCTATTAAGGAGTATAGCGGTCAGGAAGTCTACACAACCAACTATCAATACAATACGCAGGATCTCTTGACGCGTATCACTGATGCTCAGAGTCATGAAACCATAATGCAGTATGATTCTTTGGGACGCAAGGTCGGCTGGCAGGATCCCAATATGGGTTCTTGGCGCTTGACGTATGATCAGGTGGGCAATATCCTTTCCCTCACGGATGCTAAAACGAATACAATTACTTTTTCCTACGATGAGCTGAATCGTATCAGAACCAGAAATTTTTCTACGAGTGATACAGAAGTCGAATATATTTATGACTCACCCACCATGGGAACAGTAAGTCAAGTGAATAAAGCTGAGAATGCGCGACATTTCTTTTATGACGAACGCTTGCGCAAAATCCAGGAAGATCAAACTATTGATAGCAGCGTCTATACGACTCAGTGGCAGTATGACGCCATGGATCGGATAACAAAAATCATCTATCCCGACACCTCCCAGATTACATACGAATATAACGCGCAGGGTAAAACTGAACGCATTCCTAGCTACCTGATGAATGTTGATTACAATCCTCAAGGCCAAATCATCAAAAGAGATTACGCCAATGGTCTTAGTACAGAATTTACTTATGACGACCGCGATCTACGGCTTAAGCGTATTTATGCGGCGAGCCTACAGGATATGACTTTTACTTACGATGAATTAGGGCGGGTTACATCGATCAGTGATGCCATTCACTCTGAAAATCAAACTTTTCAGTATGATGACCTTAGCCGATTAACGATTGCCGAAGGACCCTACGGGACATTTGGTTACACTTACGATTCCTTAGGCAATATCATCAATAAAGGGAATTTACGTTATTTTTATGAAAGCGGAAAGTCCCATGCGGTTACCCGAATCGAGGATAAAGATGGCGTTGAGGTGATGAGGTTTGTCTATGATGCCAATGGGAATATGGTCAAGATGGAACAGCGCGAAGCTGGGAGTAACCCCGCAAAATTCATGGTGAGCGAATATGGATATGATGGGGAGAATTACTTAACGGAAGTTAGACGAAATGGCTTTCGTTTAGCCGCCTATACTTATGATGGAGATGGATTGCGAATAAAAAAGACGGTATTTAAGCTGATCCATACACCGCATCCATCTGCGGAGGATACAAAATTTTCTTTTGAGAGTCTTTCTCACCCGCGTTTGATCCCTCAAGTGACGCGCTATGTTGGAGAATTATACGAAGAAGAAAAGACGCGCAAGACGAATAATATCTTTTTAGATGCAACGCGGATGGCCGCCGTGACCTCTCTCTCAGGTGGGAATAGAGAGGCGTTTTACTATTCCGGCGATCATCTGCAGTCGACGAGTATCTTAACCGATGCGCAGGGCAGTATTAAAGAATTTTGTCAATATGAACCCTGGGGACAATTCTCGAAACATGAAAAGTATGGCAGTGAGGATGAGAAGGCAAGATTTTATTTTACGGATCAATTGTTAGACGAAGAGACAGGACTGTACTATTTTGGTTACCGTTATTACAACCCGCTGTTAGGACGCTTCCTAACGGCTGACCCACGGGAAGTGGTTGAGCTAACTGACAAGGATATTCCCGAATCATCCTGGGAACACACCATCAATGACATCACCAAGCTGTATATTAAGGAAGCGTTGTGGAATGCGGGGAATTCTTCTTTTAATCTCCACTATCCGCAGGATTTTAATAAATACAGTTACGTCCAGAATAACCCCTTAAATGCCGTTGATCCGACGGGGTTGATTCCCGTAACGCCTTGGGATGTATTGGATGTTGGCTTCTTTGTCCAAAGCGCTAATGAGTTTAGGAATAATCCGGGCTGGGGGACTGGTGCGAACCTAGCGTTAGATACGGTGAGTCTGCTTCCTGTGATCCCGTCTTTAGGCTTGTTTACCCGAGGCGATAATATCGCGGATGTCTTTAAAGGTGTAGGAAAAGCTTTTAAGTCAAGTGGTGCTAAAGCGGGTGAGGCGGTGAAGGGAGCGGTAAAACAGACGGGAAAAGGAGAAGGAAGATTAATTGGAAAACAAGCAACAAGAGCGGCAAATAGGCTTGGTTTTCAAAAAAGAATTTCTGCTCGGAAAGCGCCTTTCAATTCCCATGGTCAACCTGTCTTTCAAAAAGGTAATAAATACATAACACCAGATGCCGATCAACATTCAGGTGGTGCTTGGAAGATGTATGAAAAAAAAGGCGGACAATATAAACGAGAGGGAACCTATGATGCGAGTCTTAATAGGATAGGTGATTAATTTATGATGAATGAAGATTTTTTAAAATTTTGGTATAAAAATTACCCAGGGAGCTATCCAATAAATTCTATGTTAAGGCAGATATTTCCTGACAGATGGTTAAGAATCCATAGTTTGCCAGAATCTAAAAGATATCCAGAAAAGAATGAGGGAATAAAAGAGTTATTAACGAGACAAAATACCTTAATAGATGAGCTTATAGGAGAAAACAACCAGTATCTTTTGCTTCTTGGTTCATTTGAGTCAATATCAGGCTTTCCAAAAGGGTATGATAAAATTCTTAATATTAGCGAATTTAATGAATTAGATAGTTTGCCTTTGCATAAATTATTTTCCGAAGAATATAGTGATGGAGAAATGTATCTCAGACTCGCTGTTAAAACTTTGACTTGGAGGAAGAATTCTATCGATCAATTGTTGTTAGCTATTGCTAAAGACGAAGTAACTAATGTGATGATTATTGGGGATGAGCAAAAGTGTTTAATTTGCCCTTACGATGGTGGAGTTGATATCTTCCTAGAGAAAGAGATTTTAAGGGATATTTATAAGATGAAATACAAATGTTGGGCGCCCAAAGGCGTTAATGGGCTTTAAGAAAATTTTGTAAATTTTTGGTCGCCAAAGTTTTTTATAATCAACGCAAAAGATTTTTAGCAGAATCAATGGGTTGGTGGTGTGTTTTGTTTGGGTGCCTTAAACTGATGCAACTTGCTTGTGTTGTAGCTAATGTCTTTGAGGATCCCTCTTAATCTTTGGATCCCGCTAAAAAGATAAAGCAGCCAAAAAGAATTAAGAATCATCAAGAGGACAATGGCCGTGGTATTGATCGATTGTGTCAGGAGAAGGCGTTCTAGAATATTACTTTGATTGGCCTCAAAGCTAATGTCGATGACGCGGATGGTGTTAATAAACCATCCTATAAAAATAATCACCAGGACAATCTGGAAAAACAGTAGATAGAAATGCCGCAGAATCCATCCAGCGGTGCGATTGTCCCAATACCGAATTTTTTTCATGAAATCACTGTAAGCCATGAACTCTCCCTTTATTTCTTTATTTTATCCTATTTTACAAGAAGCGCAATATCATTTATACTATTTTATGGAAGCTCAAAGGGCTATTAAAGATTTAGAGAGAAGCATTTGAAAAAAGAAATCAGAGCTTGAATAAAAAAATATTCCTTCTTTTTTTCTTCATTTTTATCAATTTTCCCTTAGGGGATAAACTGGGCCTTGGATCTTCATTCAATATTCTGCGTATTCATTTTTTAGATGTCGGTTATGGAGATGCTTTTTTTTTAGAATTTCCCGATTCTTCCACGATGATGATTGACAGCGGAGAAGAAGAATACGCTCCTCGGGTCTTAGATTATTTGCGGTCACTTTCTGTTTCAGATATTGACACAGTCATCATCTCTCATCCGCATACAAACCATTTTGCCGCATTTAAACAGATCATTGAAGAATTGCCTGTGGGCCGTATTTTTATTAATGAAGATAAAAATGCGGAAGGAAACTATTTTGAACTTCTCAAAGATTGGCGTCAAAGAAATATTCCCGTTGATTCTTTACAAGCGGGAGACGCAGTGAATCATTTACCCCGCTCTGTTTCCTTAAAAATTCTTCATCCTAAAGAAATGAGGGGGAATCCTAACGACAATTCTTTTGTTTGCTGGTTAAGATATAAAAATGTTTCATTTCTTTTCATGGCAGATATTGAAGCTCAAGGCCAAAAGGATCTGTTAAAGAATTTTAGACATTTTAAAAAAATCGATGTCGTTAAATGGCCTCATCATGGAGGCCATTTCAATGATGATCTCATTAAACAGCTGCCAAATAAAATTTTTATTATTTCCACTGGATTGAACCCCTGGGGTTACCCCCGTCCAGAGGATATCCAAAAAATAAAAGGGAAAATATATCGCACGGATCGAGCCGGCACAATTGTGATAGAGACGGATGGAAAGAGCATAACGGTCAAATGAAATACACCAAAAATCAATATTGGATTTTTGTCTTTGTCTGGGTCGTCTGTATTTATTCCACTTTAAGCGCGGTGCGCCCTTTGTGTGAGATTCTTAAAAAGAACACCCCTTTTGTTTTAATAGCGAATTTATTTTTAGGCAGTTTGTTGGCGATTCTTTTTACGCGGCTCATCCAAGGGATCAAACGAAAAAGAATGTCTGGTTATTTTCTATTAGCGGCCGCTGCTTTATGTTATATTTATGGTCTAAAGACGGTTACTTACCCAGAAGAAAAAATTCATTTTTTGGAATATGGATTTTTAGCGTATTTAATTTACCGAGCCTTACGTTTTGACTGCCCAAAAATACTGGCTGCCCTCGGATCATTTTTTTTAACAACCATTCTGGGATGGATGGATGAAGGGATTCAACATCTTTTGCCCAATCGGTATTATCAGAATGAGGATGTTGTCCTCAACAGTGTCAGCGGCTTTTTAGCTTTATTGCTCATTTTTATATATGAAAGAGGAAGACCCAAAGATGAAAATAGACTTTAAAAAAGATTTCGCTGATTTCGATGGTAAAATTTGGCTTAACGCGGCGAGCGAAGGTCCTTTGCCTTTGGTTGCCGCGAAAGCGCTTCAAGAAGCCATGGAATGGAAAAGTCGTCCATTCAAACTGGATAATGAAAAATTTATTTCTGTGCCTCGCGATTTGAAGGAAAGCATTGGCCGTCTTTTAGCCGTGGAGCCGAAAGATGTTATTCTAGGCAACAGCGCTAGTTATGGATTGCATATTCTAGCCAATGGCATTGCCTGGGAAAGGGCTGATGAAATTCTCCTGATGCAAAATGATTTCCCGACGAATATTCTTCCTTGGTTGAGTTTAGAAAACAAGGGAGTCAAAGTGCTCCAAATCAAACCTTCCGGCCCGGTCCTTTCCGAAGAGGAACTTTCCCAAAATATCACTCCGAAAACAAGACTTTTCTGTATTTCTCATGTGCATACCTTTACCGGCGTTAAGTTAGATATAGAAAAATTTGCCGCGATTTGTCAAAGGAGAAAAATTATTTTTGTCGTTAATATTTCTCAATCCGCGGGCACGATGCCGCTTAATATTCTTCAAATGGGGGCCGACGCGGTCGTCTGCGCGGGTTACAAATGGCTTTGCGGTCCTTACGGGACAGGTTTTTGCTGGATAAGGCCATCGTTAAGAGAAAGTCTGATTTTAAATCAGGCTTATTGGATTTCTTACCTTTCCGCTTTAGAATTAAAAGAAGAGGGACAGTTAAAGATCAAAGAGCTTAAAACCGCGCGGAAATTTGATGTCTTCGGAACCGCTAATTTTTTTAATTTTGTTCCTTTCAAAGCTTCGCTGGATTATTGGCTGAATTGTGGATTGGAAAATGTTTCTTCGTATCATTATTTTTTAACCGATCAAATCATCGAAGGACTTCAAAGGGCTTCCTATCAATTGATCAGCTCTTCAAAAGAAAATGCTCGGTCGAGCCTTATTGTTTTCTCTCATCCTCGGAAAGAAAAGAATGAAGAAATATTTAAAAAATTATTAGAGAAGGGTATTTACGCGGCTTTGTGGAAGGGGAATATTCGTGTTTCTCCCCATGTTTACAATACAGAAGAGGAAATTATGCGATTTTTAAGTGTTGTGTTAAAATAACGACTATGCCTATAAAATCCAATAAAAAAGATCATACCAAGCTTCTTTGTGACGTGGGGGAACTCAACCACCTTTTCTCCGATTCTCAAACGCTGGAAGTTTTCCTGCAAAAAATTGTTGAGTTGATGGCCGATCACATGAACTCCGATGTGTGCTCGATCTATTTGTATAATGAAGACAAGCAGGAATTGGTTTTGAAGGCGACGAAAGGATTGAACAAAACTTTTATTAGCAATGTCCGTTTGAAATTAGGCGAAGGCCTGACCGGTCTTGCCCTCAAAGAATTAAGGCCTATCTGTGAACGCCATGCCAGCCAGAATCCCAATTCCCGCTATTTCCCGGGGTTAGGAGAGGAATTATACGAATCGTTTTTGGCTGTTCCTATTATTCGGGGAACCACCATGATCGGGGTTATGGTTATTCAAAATACGCAAAAGAATTATTTTACGGAAAATGACATTAGAGTATTAAAGGCGATTACTTCCCAGCTGGCGAACACCATTGAGATGACGCGATTAATTTTGTCTATTGAAGAAAAACGTGACAAGAAAAAACAAGGATCCAGCGCCATTGCTTTGAAGTTGGTTAAGGGAAGATGCGGCGCGCCAGGTTTTATTTTCGCCGAAGCTATTGTTTTAAATGATCACGGAACGCCGTTCTATACCCGGTTAAATTTTTCTCAAAAACATACGTTAGCTCAATTTTATAAAGCCGTGCAGACAACGGAAGAACAATTGGCCGTTTTGCAAAAAGAGATTGAAGGAAAGCTCTCCGACGTGGCATCTCTTATATTTACAGCGCAGATTTTAATGCTTAAAGATACAAGTTTCATTGGGGCTATTGTTGAGCTTGCGAAGAAGGGGACCCCTCCCGCGAAAGCCATCATCGAGATTGTGGGAAGTTATGTTAAGAAATTTGAAGCGATGGCGAGTCCTTATCTGCGCGAAAAAAGTCACGATGTGCAGGATATCGGCAAAAGACTTTTAGAAAATTTGCTGGGGAAGGGAGCGGATGACCTTTCCGTTGATGGGCGTATTGTCATTGCCCAGGAGCTTTTTCCCTCAGATGCCCTCAAGCTGTCTTCTCAGAACGTCAAAGGGATTATTTTATTAAGCGGCGGGGTCACTTCTCATCTGTCTATCCTGACCCGTTCTCTGGGGATGCCTCTTGTCATCACGGATACTCCAGAGCTTCTTGACTTGCCGCCGAAGACAAAAATGATTATGGACGCGGACCAGGGGAATATTTATATTAATCCTTCTGAGGAAATCATCCGTTCTTTTAAAGATCGAGAGAAAACGACCCAGGACGCTCTGCGACTGCAAGAGTTGATGACTTCCTCGACTGTCACCTTAGATGGGACAAAAGTCATTCTTTTGGCCAATATTAATCTGCTCGGAGATTTGAAAAATGCCCGTCTTTACAAGGCTGAAGGGATAGGACTTTATCGCACGGAATTTCCATTTATCGTGCGCAGTAATTTCCCCAGCGAAGAGGAACAGTTAGTTATTTACAAAAAACTTGTCGAGGGGATGCCAGATAAAGAAATTACTTTCCGCACGCTGGATATCGGAGGAGACAAGGTGCTTTCTTATTTCCAAGATCATAGCAAAGAAAAAAATCCTTACCTGGGGATGCGTTCTATCCGGTTTTCACTCCAGCACGTGGAAATTTTTTCTCAGCAGATCCGCGCGATTTTAAGAGCCGGCGCTAAAGCGGATATCAGAATCATGTTCCCGATGATTTCCTCTTTAGATGAATTTCTTTCAGCCAAACAAATCACTTTATCCTGTATTCAGGAATTACGAAAAGAAAGAATCTCGCATCATCCCAATCCGAAGATTGGCCTGATGATTGAATTGCCTTCTGTTTTGGAAATTATTGAAGAACTCGCCGAAGAGGCGGATTTTTTTAGTATCGGGACAAACGATTTTATTCAATATATGCTAGCCGTTGATCGCACCAATGAAAAAGTCGCCGATTTATACCTGCCGCACCACCCGTCTATTTTAAGAGCCATCAAAAAGGTTGTTCAAGCGGCTCAAAAATATCAAAAGGATGTCTGTGTCTGCGGAGATATGGTTCACGAAGAAAAATATATGCATTATTTTTTAGGCGTTGGTATTCGTAAATTTAGTCTCAACCCCAATATGCTGCTTAAAATTCACAATTTTATTAAACAAGTTGATTTGAAAGAAGCTCAAAAAACGACGGAAGAGCTCTTGAAGAGAAGCCGCGTGGCGGAGATTAACCGGGTCATGCAGTAGTACGCTGTCGTGGAGGTGACACTCTTATGGACGATAAAAAAAATAACGAGAGAAGGCGGCATCAGCGCTATGATTCGGAAGTGGAAGTTTATTTCCGAGTCAATTATGATCTGAAGACTAAAGTAGCCTTTTGGATTCTCAATAAAATGAAGAATCTGTCGTTAGATATTAAATACACGGCTATTAGTAAAAATGTTAGCGCGGAAGGAATCTGTTTTTATTGTCAACACAAGTTAAGAAGAAATGACCAGCTTCTTTTGGAAGTGTATATTCCTAAGAAAGAGAAACCGATTCCCATGATAGGGGAGGTCAGATGGTCTCAGCCTTTTTCCCAGGAGGATAAGGAGGCGCGTCGTTTTTACACGGGAATTAAGTTATTGAAAGTGTACGATAAAATTGTGGCGCCGACTATTTATTTTGACCAGACCTATCAGGTGATCTGGAGCGTCGTTTTAGAGTCAATCTTTGGTACTTTTCGCCAAATCGCGCAAAAGGGGTAGGTGAGGGGAGGGGGATTTCCGACGATCATCACCCCCACCTAGCCTCCCCCATCAAAGGGGGAGGAAACTTTTAAAGAGGAGTTTAAAATGAATAACGCTATTTTACTTATTTCCTGCCCGGACCGTAAAGGGATTACGGCGAGTGTGACCAATTTTATTTTTCAGAACAACGGCAATATTGTTCATGCCGACCAGCATATCGACGATCAAAGTAACACATTTTTTATGCGGGTCGAATGGATTTTGGATGATTTTTCCATCCCTCAAGAAAAAATCGAAGAAGCCTTTGGCTCCATCGCCAAAAAATTTGAAATGCAATGGAAGCTGTCTTTAAAAAATCAAAAAATCCGCGTCGCTATGTTTGTCTCTAAACAGCCGCATTGCGTTTATGATCTTCTTTATCGGCATAAGAGCGGACAACTTGTTTGCGATATTCCTTTGGTTATCAGCAATCATCGAGACGTTGAAAATTTAGCGGAAAATTTTGGTATCAAATTCCTTGAATTTCCGATAACCCAGGCGAATAAAGAAAGCCAAGAGAAGAAACAGATGGAACTCTTAAACAAGGAGAACATTGATTTAATTATTTTAGCGCGGTATCACCAGATTTTAAGTCCCGCGTTTGTTAAGGCCTTCCCCAATAAAATTATTAATATTCATCATTCTTTTCTCCCGGCCTTCGCGGGAAAAAATCCGTACCTTCAGGCTTACGAAAAAGGGGTTAAGATTATCGGGGCGACCAGCCACTACGTGACGGAAGAACTCGATGGCGGGCCTATTATCGAACAGGATACGGCACGGATCAGCCACAGGAATTCTTTAGATGATCTTGTGAGGCAGGGGGAGGATTTGGAGCGAGTTGTCTTAAGCCGCGCGGTTCGCTGGCACCTGGAGCGAAAGATTCTTTGTTACGGAAATAAAACGGTTGTGTTCGATTAATACCCTCAGGTGGGTCCTCACGAGGATTGCGTGTTTTAGGGGTCGCGGTCTGTATCCTCGCACCAAGTGTCAGTGTCAGATTCAGGCCAGCACAAACAGCTGGCGCTGCATTCGACCTCGACATCCTCCCTCTCACCAACGGCCTGTAGTTTCCATTTTCCAAACGTCCCATCTTCGTAGAGGTTGCATTTCGCCCAGGATGCCCCGTCTTCTACATCCCTCATGTAAACGTAATTTAAAAAGCATACCCGTCTTCGAGCGCTATTATTATCGTGGGTAGCTCCTAGAAAAATATATTCTGAATCACCATCACCCCCGTAATCTCTAATCTTCTCATTATATTCAATTATGGGCAAAACAGGATTCACTGTGGCACATTCGGCCTCCACACAGTGGGGTTTTTTGTAGTCGAGCAGAAATCCTATGCCTAGGATCAGGCCGAGTGATGTCAATATGGCCGTCATTCGTATTTTTTTAAAGAGTATATTCATCATTATTGGTATTCCCATTTGAAGCAGCTTGCCATACACTCGACGTCATTATGACAACCATCAGTCTTCTCAGTGCGTGCCTCCAGGACCCAATCCCCCCCTGTTCTGTAGACCTGACAGTAACCCCACTCCCCGTTAGTACCTATCTCATTCATTTGGACACTCGTAAGAAAACAGATATTATGACCGTCGTCATCTGCTATAATCAGAGTATCGGTACTATCGCAGTGGGCTTTTGTAGGTCGTTCAGCGTCGACCACGCTCACAACACTAGCAATTTCCCCGCATTCATATGGTTCTGCCAGACTCACAGAGGGCAAGGACAATAAAGTGCCCCAGAGGATGCCGTTACAAATGAACTTATGGAAGTTAATAGGAGCGTTCATTTTTTTTATTTCCCAAGATAGATACAGTGGGCCGAACACCGAGCACTATTATAATCAGACTCAGAGAGAGCTGCTTTGACTGTCCACATGACCGTACCATCAGAGTGTTCATCATCAGGATCATCATAATCAGTAGTTAGATAAGCTTCACACGAAGCGCTTTCACTATCAATATTCTCAAATCCGATTTCACTCAGATAACAGTAGCTCCATTGGTATAGCGCCGGATCAAGTATAGGTGTTTTATAATTACCGCCTCTTACGGCCCAAGCCCCTGCTCCTGTTTGCGCAAATTCAGGGGCGGGGGGAGCGAAACAGCCTTCAGTGCTTTCTGCTTCTGTGTAAGAAGGTTGAAGATAAAAAAATAGACCCGCGATCAGGATAAATGAAGAACTGATCAGAAGAAAAACCCAAATAGGTTTAGTTTTTAACATCTTTAATATTCCCCTTTTCTTACCTTCGGTAATTTGCAAAATGCGTCTATTCAAAGTATAGTTTATTTTTTATGATTATTCAAGGCCAAATCAATTTTCACCATTTATTTCGCGCAGAAGCCAGGGCAGCAAAGTGCTTCACATTTTTTTTCCACTGGATCTTCCGAAGTGGTGCATTTATAGACAAAGGTTCGGGGAATGGTTCCCGTTAGGCCGGTTTCATCGTTAGGATCATCCCCTGTATCTTTGCATTTGGTGCTTAGACCAGGGATTACTGCATTCCCACCACAGTGGAATTTGCAGACATCATCGTTTGGTACACAGGAAAATTCCGGGGTAGGGTTTTCAGGATTTTCAGTATCTCCGCAGAGCTGATAATAAAGGATTTCTCCGTCAGGACAGCCTGGTTCCCCATCCACCCGGATGATATGATCTTCATCGCAAAATATAATTAATGCGTCTCTCCATGTCTCTTGGGTGACAGGATCATCGTTGTAGGTTAAGAATTTATTTCCAATATCAATGCAGACATTGAGGCCGCAATATTCTTCTGTTTCGGAATAAGCTTCTGGAATCGTACAGCATTCAGGATGGGGCTCGCATCGGCCATATCTATATTCAGGATGTTCGTTTTCACATCCAGGGGGTTGGCAGTTTGTCCTATCTTGCTTAAGTTCTGTTGCCTCGCAGGGTGAAATGCCGCAGTCATCTGGAGGATCACCCTCCCACTCACTGCAGGTGCAGTCGGGTAAATCAGTGCCATGATCTTCTTCTACAAGGGGGTCATTAAAAGAGTCCAGAATAGAATCCTCCGCGCCTTTTAAATGAGCATTCCAGGAACGGATGACATAGGGTCCCATCATGATAATCCCAGCGGCAACAAGGGCGAGGATGACGGAATATTCAATGGTCTGTTGGGCTTTTTTGGACATTTTTATGAATAACCTTTGAGGGGTAGCTTAGACTGACCCCGAAGGCTCATTTAAAGTATAAACTATTTCTTTGCTAACTTCAACCCACATTTAGTAAAAATTTGCAATTATGGAAAAACTCAATTATACTGAAACAGATTATGAAAATGCCCGAAGAATTTTTTACAGTATCGGAAACTGCAAGTTTCCCACACGGTCATAAAATAGTTGCGCGCCCGTCCTGGCAAGCCGAAACGGCGGGCCAGGGAAGCGCTTATTTTACAGTCAGAGAACTTAACCAATTCATCAAAGATGTCATTAATGCCGGATTCCCTCAAACCTTGTGGGTCTGCGGCGAAATTCAGCAGTATGACCGCAATAAGCATAAAGACCATGTCTTTTTTGAGCTTGTCGAGAAAGATTCCAATTCCAAAGATATTGTTGCCCGTATTGGTCTTGTTATTTTCGCTAATCGCAAATTTTCCATTGAAAATATTTTAAAGCAAAGCGAAAATGCGTTTTCTCTGAAAGATGACATTGAGGTTAAATTTTTATGCAAGATTGATTTTTACGCCCCGCATGGCGCGCTGCGCCTGATTGTCGAAAGCATTGACCCTGTCTACACCTTAGGTAAACTCGCGCAAGCCAAGCAAAAATTAATTGCTTCCCTTAAAGAAAAAGGAATTTTCGAGAAAAATAAACAGCAGACCCTTCCCTTGGCGCCTTTAAATATCGGGTTGATTACCGCTTTTGATTCCGCCGCTTACAATGATTTTTTATCCGAGCTTCAAAAAAGTGGATTTGGTTTTAAAATATTTTTACGTGACACTTTGGTGCAGGGGAAAAGGGCGGAAAAAGATGTCGTTCGCGCTTTGAAAGAATTGCAGAAAATGGATGGCTTAGATCTCATTGTGATTACTCGCGGCGGAGGCTCTTTGGCGGATTTAAGCTGTTTTGACAGCGCCCGTATTGCCGAGGCCATTGCCAAGTCTCAACTTCCCATTTTAAGCGGAATCGGCCACGAAATCAATTTGACGATTACCGACTTAGCCGCGCACACTTACGCCAAGACTCCGACGGCGATTGCTCAATTCTTGGTTGAGAGAGTTAAAATTTTTTTAAAGGATCTGGATACTCAAGAAAGCATCCTTTGTGAAACGGTTTTCAGGAAGATTGAGAACAAAAAGGCGTCCTTGAGAGTATTGGCGTCAGGGCTTCAAGAGGGATTGGCCAATTTTTTAAAAGATCATCAGGAGCAGATTATTCGTTTGAGGGAATGGTTTAGAGAGAGACCTTTCATTATTTTAAAGGATCAAAATAAGCTGCTTTTAGGTAGGGAAGAACTCTTGAGGAAAACGGTGAATGGCCGTTTAAATCAGGATCAGCTTAAGTTAAAGCATTACCAAAAGTTTATTGACATCGCCAACCCGATCAATACAATGAAACGAGGTTTTAGCATTACTCGTAACAGGCAAGGAAAAGTTCTCAAGCGGATAGAAGATGTCAATAGTTTAGAAGAAATTCAAACGCAGCTGACGGATGGGAGTTTAATTAGTCAGGTGATTGATGCCCAAAATAGCAAGGAGAAAAAGGGATGGCCGAAGTCAAATACAGTAAGTCTATTAAACGATTAGAAGAAATTATTCAAAAAATTGAGAATGAAGAAATTGATGTCGATGAATTATCGGACAAGGTCAAAGAAGCGGTTTCTCTGATAAAATTTTGCAAGGAAAAGATTGGGAATGCGGAAGTCGAGGTCAAACGAGTCGTCGCGGATTTAGAAAAGGAAGTGGAAGAAAAAAAGGAATAAATTTTGTTTTTGCGCCCATAGCTCAACTGGATAGAGCATCTGCCTTCGGAGCAGAGGGTTGGGGGTTCGATCCCTCCTGGGCGCGCTTATCCTTTTTTCATAAAGATTATTTAGGAAAAAAAGGATAGATGTCCCGAGTGGCCATTGGGTAAATTTCTGCCGCGAGGGATAACTGATGGGGCGGGGTTACCTATGCTTACCCAAGACCAACTTAAAAAAACCTCACTTTTCGAAGAACATCTTAAACTTAAAGCCAAAATGGTTCCCTTTGGCGGATGGGAGATGCCGGTTCAATATGAAGGGATATTAGCCGAATATGAACACACCCGGCGAGGATGCGCTCTTTTTGACACCTCGCATATGGGGGAATTTTTAATTAAGGGAGATGTCCTTCGGAGTGGATTAGATAGAATTGTTACCATGCCCATTGTCGATATGCCTTTAAACGTCAGCCGTTATGGCTTCATTTTAAATGATCAAGGCGGCACCATCGATGATTTAATTGTTTTTCGTGTCAAGGAAGACGAATGGTTTATTGTGGTCAATGGGGGGACAACAGAAAAAGATGCTCTCCATTTTAAAAAGTATTTAACCAAAAACGCTTCTTTCGAAGATATTTCTCTCAAAACCGGTAAGCTTGATTTGCAGGGGCCTCTTTCCCGAGACATCTTGGCTCAATTTAATCCTGAAGTTAAAAGGTTAGGATATTTTACATTTGATTATTTTGATATCCTTGGAGAAAAAGTTCTTGTGAGCCGCACGGGTTACACCGGAGAATTAGGATATGAAATATTTTTTCCCTGGGAGAAGATCAAAGAACTCTGGAAGAGTCTTCTTAAAGATGGAAGGGTCAAACCAGCGGGTTTGGGGGCAAGGGATGTTTTAAGGTTAGAAATGGGTTACAGCCTGTACGGCCATGAATTGACGGACAATATCTCACCCTTGGAGGCGGGATTAAGCCGTTTTATTGATTTTAATAAAGATTTTAGGGCGAAAGAAATTTTGGTTAAGCAAAGAGAAGGTCTTAAACGTAAACTGGTCGGGTTTACTTCTCTTAATCGCCGTTCGCCGAGAGCGGAACAGAAAATTTATTCAGCCAGCAATGAAGAAATTGGTGTCGTCACCAGCGGCAGTTTTTCGCCGGCATTAAATAAAGGAATTGGACTTGGATTCGTGCGAAAAGATTTGGCTGTCGTGGGCGAGAAAATTTTTATCGGCGAAGGGAAATCTCTTGAGGCTGTTGTGAGCGGGAGGATATTTTTTAAAGGGGGTTCTTTAAGAACTAAGAACTAAATTTTAGGGAACTAAATTTTTTATTTGCTTTCCTCAAGATTTGTGTTTAAATGGGTTAAATGAATCATGGAACACGGTTAACGACAGGAGAAAGACATGGAATTAGAAGAAGAATTGCTTTACACCAAGGAACATGAATGGGTCAGCATCGAAGGCAATGTGGCAACCGTTGGCATCACGGAGTACGCCCAGGAAGCCTTAGGAGATATTACGTTTGCCCAGCTTCCTCAAATTGACCAAGAGGTTGAACAGTTTGAGGAATTTGCTACCGTGGAATCCGTTAAGGCCGCCAGTGATATTTTTGCTCCCTTAACAGGGAAAGTTGTTGAGGTGAATGTTGCCTTGGAAGACAACCCAGGACTGATTAATAAATCTTGCTACAATAAAGGATGGCTTGTAAAAATCGAATTCTCTAGCTCCGATGAACAATCTAACCTCATGAACGCGGAGGAATATCGCAGCTTTTTGGAGAGCATCGGCTAATTTGAAATGGTCCCCTACATTCCGCATACGAATAAAGAAATTGAGGAAATGCTTGTCACGATCGGTGTTAAGTCTGTCGACGATCTTTTCGCGGATATCAAGCCGCATCTAGCGCCCAAATCTTTTAATCTCCCCAGTGGTCAATCCGAATTTGAAGTGGTTGAATATATCAAAAAACTCGGGGCAAAAAATAAACTTTTGATTTCATTCGTCGGTGGAGGGTTTTATGATCACTATATCCCCGCCGCGGTTTCCGCTTTAGTTTCTCGATCGGAATTTTATACCGCTTACACGCCGTATCAGCCTGAGTGCGCTCAAGGAACGCTTCAAGCCCTTTACGAATTTCAGAGTTCCATTTGCGCCTTAACGGAAATGGAAGTAGCCAATGCTTCTTTGTATGACGGAGGAACAGCTCTTTACGAAGCGGCCATGATGGCGATTCGTTTGACTAAACGCAATAAAATTATCATGGATGGGGGAGTAAGTCCTATTTACCGAAAGATTGTTAAAACATACACCAGCAACCTCCATTTTGAGTTTGGGGAAACGGCTGTTGTCCATGGGCAGAGTGACCGCGAAGAAATTTATCGTCTTTTGGATAAAAAAACAGCCGCGATTATTTTGCAGAACCCTAATTTTTTTGGCGCTATCGACGATCATTCGGATATTATCCAAAAAGCGCATGAATTGGGGATTTTAGTGATTGAAAGCGTTTATCCTATTTCGCTCGGCCTTTTGAAAACACCCGCCGAGATGGGGGCTGATATCGTGACAGGGGAAGGCCAAAGCCTAGGACTTCCTCTTAATTTTGGCGGACCTTACTTGGGATTTATCGCGACCAAAAAACAATTTATCCGGCAGATGCCCGGGCGAATGGTCGGCGAAACCGTAGACAAAAAAGGCAGGCGTTGTTTTGTAAATACCCTTCAGGCGCGTGAACAGCATATTCGACGAGAAAAGGCCACATCGAATATTTGCACGAATGTTTCTTTGTGCGCGGTTCAGGCCCTTATTTTTATGTCACTCTTAGGCAAGGAGGGCTTAAAAGAATTAGCCCAGCTCAATTTGGATAAGGCTGAATTCGCTCGTCAGACACTTGAAAAAATCCCCAATGTTACGGTCAAACGAAGTTCCCCGACATTTAACGAATTTGCTGTTTGTTTACCCGTGGATGCTTCTTTAGTCATCGAGGCTATGACGAAAAAAGGTTTTGCCGCGGGGTTTCCTTTAGGCCGTTACTATCCTGATATGAAAAATTATATGATTGTGGCCGTGACGGAAAAAAGGACGAAGGAAGAAATTTTAAATTACGCGAAGGCGTTGGAAGAAGTATTAAAATCATGAAACTTATTTTTGAAAAATCAGTGGCAGGTCGGCGAGGATATCTTAATCCCAAGGCAGATGTTCCTGTAAAGGGAGAAATTCTTTCTCAATACAAGCGCAAAAAAGACTGCCCATGGCCGGAACTTTCCGAATTGGAAGTCGTCAGGCATTTTACCGCTCTTTCGCAAAAGAATTTTTCGGTGGATGGGAATTTTTATCCTTTAGGTTCCTGCACGATGAAATATAATCCTAAATTTACGGAAAACTTAGCGGGTCTCGAAGGATTCGCCCATTTGCATCCTTTATTTCCTCAACTGCCTTCAGGCGAAGAATTAGTACAAGGCGCTTTACAAGTCCTCTATGAAATGGAACAGCTTTTATGCGCAATGACGGGAATGGATGGCTTTACTCTGCAGCCTTTAGCTGGCGCGCATGGCGAATTAACCGGGGTGATGATGATCGCCGCGTATCACAAGGCCAAAGGCAACAAGAAAAAATATATTATTGTCCCCGACTCCGCGCATGGAACAAATCCGGCGACAGCCGCGATTGCTGGTTATGAAATTATTTCTATTCCCTCGGATACACATGGGGTTATGGATTTAAAGAAATTAAAGGAAAGTATTACCTCGGAGGTCGCTGGTTTAATGCTTACGTGTCCTGATACCCACGGAATCTTTAATCCGCAGGTGGATAAAATCGCGGAAATGATTCACAGCGTGGATGGATTGATGTATTACGACGGCGCGAACCTTAACGCCATATTAGGCCGCGCTCGTCCAGGAGATATTGGATTTGATGTCATGCACATTAATACGCATAAAACATTTACGACCCCTCACGGCGGAGGAGGCCCGGGCGCTGGGCCGGTGGGTGTAAAGAAAGATTTAATTCCTTTTCTGCCAATTTCGCGTGTCGTGAAACGAAATAATGGGACTTTCTGTCTTAATTATGATTATCCAGACTCCATCGGATATATTGCTTCACTTTACGGAAATTTTGCGATTCTTTTGCGGGCCTTTGCCTACATTTTACTTTTAGGCAAAGAGGGATTGAAAGAAGTAAGTAACATGGCTGTTTTAAATGCCAATTATATTCAAGAACGTTTGAGGGGGCGTTTTGCCTTGGCCTTTGATCGGATTTGTATGCATGAGTGTGTTTTTTCTGCTTCAAAACAAGCACAGCGGGGCGTTCACGCGATCGACATCGCCAAATTTTTAATCGATAAAGACATACATCCGCCGACGGTCTATTTCCCGCTTACCGTTAAAGAATCCATTATGATTGAACCAACGGAAACCGAATCGAAACAAACCATCGACGCGTTTATTGAGGCCATGTTTGAAGCCGATGATTTAAGTCAAAAAAACCCACAAGCCTTCGCGGATTTACCACAGACTACTCCCATTTGCCGTCCGGATGAAGTGAAAGCGGCCCGTGAACTCAATGTTAATTTTTTTGCTCACCCATGATTTTAAAAGACATATCGTTTGCCTCCCCTGGTGAAAACCTTTTATGCGATGACGTGCTTCTTTCTTTAGCTGAAGAAAACGCGGGAGAGGAAGTCTTGCGTTTCTGGGAATCTTCTCAAACTTTTGTTGTTTTGGGACGGATTTGTAAACCAGAGGATGATCTTAAAATAGAAGCAATTAAGCAAGATAAAATTCCTGTATTGCGGCGCTCTTCAGGTGGAGGAACCGTCCTCCAGGGGAAAGGGTGTTTAAATTACTCTTTGATTCTTTCCAAAGAACTTAATCCCGTTTTGCATGATTTACGTAAATCCTATGAATTTATTTTAGGGAAAGTTGTCTTGGCTTTACAAAAGTCGGGTGTTCAGGCGCGATTTTATCCGATATCCGATATTGCTCTAGAAGATACTCAGAAAAAAATATCAGGCAATTCACAAAAAAGAGGCCGAAAATTTATTCTTCATCACGGTACGATTCTTTACAATTTTGATATTGGGCGGATAGAACAGTATTTTAAAATGCCCAAAGATGTCCCTGCTTATCGTCAGGGGCGAAGTCATTTAGATTTTGTTGTCAACGCGTCCATTTCTCCGCCAGTTTTTAAAAAACAGTTAAAAGAAATATTCAAGCCTTTCAGAGAAGAAAATTTTCTAACGGATCAAGAAAAAGAACGGCTTAAGTCTTTAGAAAAGAATAAGACAGTAGTTGACCTATTCAAGTTGTAGTATATAATTTTGATTATGCGAAAGAGTAAGTTTAGATTCAAGTTTTCTATTTTTTTATTTTTAACGGCAAGTAGCCTTATTTTTTCAAAGTTGGCTATCTCCCAAGAAACACCCGCGGATTTATCCATCCAACCTAAAGATTTAGCCCAGATGAGCCAGACGGTTAGAAATCTGATCGAAGAGAATCAAGAGCTCTCTTCAAATAATCAAGAGCTGGTTGAGGAGTTGGAATCGTTTAAAGAAAAACAGTCCAGCATTGAAAGTCGTTTGAAAAAAGAAATCGAAGGGAAAGAAGGGCTTAGCCTTCGTCTCCAACAGGCGGAAGGGGAAAAAGATAAATCAAATCAAGAAATTAAATCACTTGAAGATAATCTGAAAGCCTTGCAAGAGCTTAAAGAAGAATATGACCAAAAAATTAAACAGCTCGAAGAAGAATTAATTAAAAAAGAAGCGGCCCTCGAAGAATCCAGAGAACAGCCGTCAGAAACTTTATCCTACGAATCGAATAAGATCATTACGCCTCCAGAGGTTCCCTTAGCTCAACCAACGAGTTACGAAAATCTTGAGTTATTAGCCAAAATCGACCTTTCGGCGCAGAAAGAGGCTCAGTTTAAAAAAGATACCGCTAAAATTCATTACAATAGCGGCAATGATCATGTGAAAAAAGGGAATTATGCTTTAGCTGTTGAAGAATACAAAGAATCTCTTAAGCTTGATCCAATCGATCCAGATACCCATTACAATTTAGCTTTTGTTTATGATCAGCATATCAAAGATGCCAAAGCCGCTTTATTTTATTATCAGAAATATTTAGAATTTTTCCCTCGGGCAGAGGATAGAGAAGCGATTGAAAAAAGAATAGAGCAATTGCGCGCGTTGAAAAAATAAAGTAAATAACCAAGAAAATCTTTGATTTTTTATTTGTGTTAAGATAATATAAAAAGAGATGAATCAAGAATTTTATGACACGATAAATTCCCTCTGCGAGAAAGACGAGCGGTATAAAAAAGATGCCTACAGCTTCGTCATGGAGGCTCTTTCTTTTGCCCAGAGGAAGTTTTGTTGCCCAAAACACGTGACGGGTGAACAGCTTTTAGAAGGCATCAGAGAGCTCTTAATGCATAGATTTGGCCCCATGACCATGATGGTCCTTAAACATTGGGGAATTCATAGCACGGAAGATTTTGGTAATGTTGTCTTTAATTTGGTTCAAAATAAACTTTTAAGTAAGACTCACGAAGATAATATTAAAACTTTTAAAAACCGCTACGATTTTGAAAAAGTATTTGACCGCGGCTATCGGCAGCAATTGGCTCGGCGAATCAGCCGGATGAGATAAAAAATCTGCAAACTAAATCTATTCAAGAGATATCCATTCAATACGTTAAAGGAATCGGTCCTGCCCGTAAGAAAATTTTTGCCAGGTTAGGGATAGAAACTCTCGAGGATCTTTTTTATTTTTTCCCCCGCCGTTACGAAGATCGCCGTCAGATGACACTCATTGCTCAAACTAAGATAGGCGAATGGCAAACCGTGAGCGGCCAGATTGTGTCTTTTAAGGCCCACCGCAGCTGGGTTGCCAAGAAGCATCTTTCTGAGCTTATCATTGATGACAAAACGGGAAGACTTTGCTGCGTGTGGTTTAATCAGCCCTATTTAGAGCGTTATTTCAGGTTAGGAGAACGAATTGTGGTGTATGGAAAGACGGCGATGTATAAAAACCGGTTGCAAATGATTTCACCTGAATATGAAATGATTGGAAACCAAGAGGATGAATATTTAAGCCTGGGGAGACTAGTCCCTATTTATCCTTTGACAAGAGGCATAACCCAGCGTTATTTACGTAAGATTATCAAAAATTGCATTGATCGGTATCAAGATGAGTTAAATGATACATTGTCCGTGTCCTTGCGCAACAAACACCGTTTGTATAATATTAAGAGAAGCCTCTCTCAAATTCATTTCCCGGATACTCTCGAAGACAAGGAAGAGGCTTTGAAGCGTATCTCTTTTGAGGAATTTTATTTTTTTCAGATTTCAGTTATCTTACGCCGGATGAGTATCATTGACAAACCAGGAATCGCGCACAATATTTCAGACGCCTTTACATTAAAATTTACGCATTCTTTTCCTTTTGAACTCACGGGAGCCCAGCGAAAAGTTATTCAGGAAATCCAGAGAGACATGAAACAGCCCATCCCCATGCTGCGTTTGCTGCAAGGGGACGTAGGATCAGGGAAAACACTCGTCGCTTTATTTGGCTGTATAGCCGCTTCTCAAAACGGGTTTCAATCTTGCATCATGGCGCCGACGGAGATTTTAGCCCGTCAGCATTATGAAAATATCAGGCAAATGATTCGCGCGGGTTCATTAGAGCCTTTGAATGTAGGTCTTTTGGTGAGTAATTTAAAAGGCCAAGAAAAGCTTAAAGTTTATGAACAGATCAAAAATGGCAAGCTCAATGTAGTGATAGGGACGCACGCTTTAATCGAAGAAAGTGTTCAATTCAAGAATTTAAGTTTTGTCGTCATTGACGAACAGCATAAATTTGGAGTCCGCCAACGCGCCTTATTGACCAAAAAAGGAATTAATCCAGACATCTTAATTATGACGGCAACGCCTATTCCCCGGAGTCTTTGCATGACGCTCTACGGAGATTTAGATACCTCCGTGATTGATGAATTGCCTCCCGGCCGTGGTAAAATAAAAACACTTCTTTTTAAAGAGGAAGAGGCATTCAAAGTTTACGAGATCGTGAAAGAGAATTTAAAAAAAAGGCGGCAGGCCTACATTGTTTATCCAATTATTGAAGAGTCTGAAAAATTAGATCTTAAGGCGGCACAAGAGATGTTTCACCGTTTTAAGGCCAAAGAATTCAAAGAGTATAAAATTAGTTTAATCCATGGCCAGATGAAAAAAAAAGAAGCCGATGAAGTTATGGAAAAATTTAAAAGGAAAGAAACGGATCTTTTAATTGCCACAACGGTGATAGAAGTAGGGATGGATATCCCTAATGCCAACGTCATGGTCGTAGAACATGCCGATCGTTTTGGTTTAGCTCAACTCCACCAGTTAAGGGGGCGTATTGGCCGCGGTAAAGAGGAGGCCGTGTGTATTCTTGTAGCTAGCGTGGAGGCGATCAAGGATAATTTGCGTTTGAAAGCCATTCTTGCCACCCAAGATGGATTTAAGATCGCGGAGCAAGATTTGCTTATTCGGGGCCCGGGGCAGTTTTTTGGACGGCATCAGCATGGATTAAATGAGCTAAAAATAGCTAATCCTGTTAAGCAAGTCGAAATCCTAGAATTAGCTAGAAAAGAGGCAATCGCTTTAATTGAGCAAGATCCCAAACTTGAGAAGGGAAAAAATCCTCAAATTAAAAAAATCGTAAAGAAAAGATACCCGGCGTATTTATCGATGGTCACGGCGGGGTAAGAGGGATCGTGTTTTCATGAAAATTATTGGTGGTCAATTTAAAGGCAGAAATTTTTTTATGCCGGCTGGTATTCGGCCTACCCCAAATATTGTCCGCAAAGCTTTATTTGATCTTTTGGGCCAGGATTTAACCGGGATGACTTTCTTAGAACTATTTGCCGGAAGCGGGGCAGTTGGTTTTGAAGCCATTTCCCGAGGGGCTCAAAGTTGTATTTTTGTGGAAAGAGACGCAAAATGCGTGGAGTTGATTGAGCGCAATGCTAAAATTTTTAATATCAATCCCGTCTATCCGCCGCAAGGGATCCTTTCTTATGAAATTAGAGAAGAGGATGCCTTTCCTGCCATTAAAAAATTGGCCAGGGAAGGCAAAATATTTGACATTATTTTTTTAGATCCTCCGTACGGCGTGGAACTCGCAAAAAAAGCCTTGAAAACGTTGGGGGCCTATGGTATAGTACACCCCGTTTCTGTTATTGTCGTCCAACATGATAAGAGAGAAAGACTGCCTTCTGAAAGCGGTAAGTTAAAAATTGTTCAAGAAAGACAGTACGGCGGCACTATGTTGAGTCTATATCAATGAGTAAAACAGCTATATATCCAGGAAGTTTTGATCCCGTCACTTACGGACATCTTGATGTTATTAAGAGAGCTACGCGTATTTTCGATGAAATTATTGTCGCTGTAGCCAATAATACACAAAAAAAATCGCTTTTTAGTATTGAGGAACGTATCAAGATGCTTAAAGAAGCATCCAAAGATATCCAAGGAATCAGAATAGAATCTTTTGATGGGTTAGTGATTGAATTTGCCCGTAAGAATAAAATTAATGTTCTCATCCGTGGGTTACGCATGATTTCTGATTTTGAGTTTGAACTTCAGATGGCTTTAACGAACCGGCGGTTAGCCGAAAGAATTGAAACGATTTTTCTTATGCCTTCAGAAGGTTATTCATTCTTGTCTTCGGCCCTTCTCAAAGAAGCGGCTTCTTTGGGAGCGGATATTTCTTCATTTGTTCCTGATTTTGTAGCCAAGAAACTTAAAGAACGCCTTTCCAAGAAGGCGTGAATCTGTTGAAGCGATGAAAATTAATGTTCGCGACTTAAGGCCTGAAGGTATACAGGTTGTTGATAAAATTGACGTTGAAGTCCTTGAGCTTAATAAAGACAGCGACTGTCGATTCAAAGGACCACTGGATGTCACGGCCAAAATAGAGAAAATGAGTAATATGGTCATGGCCGCGACGAATCTTAAAGGAATTTATGCCTGCCCTTGTGGCCGTTGTTTAGAGGTGGTAGAAGAGGTTTGGATAAAAAATTTTTTGTTCCATATCCCCATTAATGAAAAGACAGAAACCATTGATTTAGGGGAAGAGATCCGCCAAGAGGTCATTTTAAACCTGCCTACGCGAATTTTATGCAAAGAGAATTGCAAAGGCATTTGCATTGGTTGCGGAGCAGATTTAAATCGTGAATCATGTCAGTGTAAAACATAGGAGTTAAATAATGCCAAATCCAAAAAGACAACATTCTAGGCAGCGAAGCCGCAAACGCCGGACTCATTGGAAGTTGCGTCTACCCAGTTTTAGCGATTGCCCTCAATGTGGGAAAGCGATCCTTTCTCACCGTATTTGTCCTTTCTGCGGACATTATAAAGGACAGTTGTTTGTTGCCGTAAAATCAAAGAAGACAAAATCTGAAGAAAAAAAATAGGGAGAGGATTCCTTGAAAATCGTCGTTGATGCCATGGGTGGTGACTACGCCCCCGGAGCTATTGTCGCTGGGGTCGTTGACGCTATTAAAGAATTAAACGTCGATATTGTCCTTGTCGGTCTTAAAGATAAAATTGAGGAAGAGTTAAAAAAATTTGATTACCCTTCAGACAAGATAGATATTATTCATGCTTCCGAAATTGTTGAAATGCATGAATCCGCTATTACTCCCATCCGCAAAAAGAAGGATTCCTCCATTGCCGTTGGAATTAACGCGCTCAAAGAAAAAAAAGGTGATGCTTTTGTCAGCGCCGGAAATACGGGAGCCGTTGTAGCCGCGTCCACATTTATTTTGGGGATGCTTGAGGGAGTAGAACGACCTGCCATAGGACTTGTTCTTCCTACTTTAAAGCGATTTGCTTTTTTGATTGATGTCGGAGCCAACTCTGATTCGAAGCCGGAGCATCTTTTCCAGTCAGCGCTTATGGCTCGTGTCTATGCCAAAGAAGTTTTAGACATTGTTAATCCTACCATTGCCTTGATCAATATTGGGGAGGAAGCGACCAAAGGATCTGATTTCGAGAAAGAAACGCATAAATTAATGGATGAACGGTTGAAAAATTTTATTGGGAATATTGAACCTAACGAAATTTTTACCGGGAAAAGCGACTGTATCATCTGCGACGGATTTGTAGGTAATGTGATGATCAAGGTGGCTGAAGGATTAATGGAATCCGCGGGATCTTTATTGAAGAGAGAAATTAGAAAAAGTCCGTTGGCACTTTTGGGAGCTTGGTTAATGAAATCAAGGCTTCAGCATATTAAAAAACTTGCCGATTATTCAGAATATGGCGGAGCGCCTCTTCTTGGTGTTAATGGGGTGGTGATGATTAGCCATGGCCGGTCGAGTCCTAAAGCTATTAAAAATGCTATTCGGGCCACTTTACGCGAAGTAGAGCACAATATTTTGGGTGTCATGCAAAGAGAAATAGCCGGCAAGGAAGGATAAAGAATGACTAACGTGGGAATTTTAGGGTTGGGGCATTATCTTCCTAAGCGTCGACTTACTAATTTTGATCTTGAAAAAATAATTGAAACTTCCGATGATTGGATTGTGACTCGCACCGGCATTAAAGAACGGCGCATCACGGAAAAACATGAAAAAAATAGTGAGTTGGCGATCAAAGCCGCTCGGGAAGCCCTTCACCAAGCGAAACTTGATCCCGCGGATATTGATTTAATTATCGTCGCGACAATTAGTCCTGACAGTAATTTCCCTTCCATGGCTTGCCTAGTTCAGAAAGCTCTCCACGCCAAAAAGGCAGCGGCCTTTGATATCGGCGCCGCCTGCTCAGGTTTTCTCTACGCCATGATAACCGCTAAACAATTTATTAAAAATGGTTTTTATAAAAATGCGCTAGTGATTGCCTCGGAAAAAATCACGAATTTTGTGGATTGGACAGACCGCAGCACTTGTGTTTTATTCGGAGATGGCGCCGGCGCCTGTGTTTTAGGTCCTACCAAAGGACGGCACGGGATTATCGCCGATTATCTTCATGGTCAAGGACAGTTTGCGGATTTAATGTCAGTCATAACCGAGTCCCGCGAACCATTAGATCAAAAAAATACAATGGTACGGATGCCTTATGTCGTTATGCAGGGCAAAGAACTTTTTAAAATTGCCGTTAATTCCATGGCCGAAGCCGTAAGATTGGTTATCAAATCCGCTCATTTAGAAATAGAGGATATCGATTGGATTGTCCCCCATCAGGCTAACGACCGGATTATTTCCGCTGTCGCGAAGAGTTTGGATTTCCCTAAAGAGAAAATATTTATCAATATTGATAAATACGGTAATATGTCAGCGGCCTCCATCGCCGTGGCCCTTTATGAAGCTGTCCAAGAGAAAAAAATTAAAGCGGGAGATCACGTGGTCTTAGTTGCCTTTGGAGCGGGATTGGTGAGCGCGGCGAATGTGGTGAGGTGGTGATGGAGATGTTAAAGTTAGCATTGATCTTTCCGGGACAAGGGGCTCAGTATGTCGGGATGGGACGAGAATTTTATGAAACGTGCCCGTCTTCTAAAAATATTTTCGATAAAGCCAATAATATTATTTCCGGTCTGACGGATGTTATTTTTAACGGCCCACCTGAAAAATTAATATCAACCGCTTATTGTCAGCCGGCTATTTTTACCTTTAGCGTTGCCGCGTTAAAAGCCTTGCAAACCCATCCTAAATTTCTTGGAATTTCACCTCAATATTCTTGCGGGTTAAGTTTGGGGGAATATTCAGCCTTAGTCGCTTGCGGAGCGTTATCTTTTGAAGAGACCTTAAAATTAGTGGAACGGCGTTCCTTTTTCATGGAAGAGGCAACCCAGCTTAAAAAAGGAACAATGGCGGCGATTATTGGTTGCGAAAAAGGGAAACTTGTTGAAATTTGCCAGCAGACAGGCGCGGAGGTCGCTAATTTTAATTCTCCCGAACAAATTGTTATTACCGGAGAAGTTGAAAAAGTCAACGAGGCGTGTCGATTGATCAAAGAAGCTGGTGCCAAACGCGTGATTCCTTTAGAGGTCAGCGGCGCCTTTCATTCGAACTTAATGCAGCCGGCCGCGCTTCAATTTGAAGAAGAATTAAAAAAAGCTAATATCCAGGCGCCACAATTTCCGATTATTAGCAATGTGGATGGTTTGCCGGCCAACAATCCCGCGTATATCCGCAAAAATTTAGCCAAACAAATTACCTCTTCCGTCCAGTGGGTTAACACCATCGAATACATCGCCGCGCAGGGAGTTAAAGATTTGATCGAAATCGGTCCGGGAAGTGTTTTGAAAGGTCTGATTCGTCGGATTAATCCGGAATTAAAAGTGTGCAATATTGAGAAGCCAGAGGATATCGAGGCCTTACCATCTTGACAAAAGTGTACATTTAGTGTATACTTTTATTGAAGTCAAAGAGGGAACAAAAAATGAGCGTACAAATAAAAAAATTATTTAAACATGGAGGAAGCCAAGCCATTAACCTTCCCAAAGAATTCGTCAAGAATCTTATAGATGGTGAAGTCCTGGTGGTAGAGGTTTCCCCTCGCGAGATTGTCATCCGCGGCAAATCGCAATTAGATACCATCGAATCCGAGCCTTATTTTTCGACTTTTATCAAGGCCATTGCGATGAACGCCATGAAGCACCCTGAAAAACTCCGTGATTTAAACGAAGTTTGGGGTGCTGAATGGGATGAATTGCTTAAAGGCGTTACGGCTGATGACGAGACAGATGAGTAATCCCTATGTTTTAAAAATCCACCAACTTTTATCTCAACGGATAGATGACTTAAAAATTCAAGTTAAGGAGTTGAAGGAGAAGCTTGACGATAGTCATTATCGACAGCATCCCTTAGTCAAATTCGCCTATCGTATCCGTAAAGCCGTTGAAGAAATAATTCCCGAGAATCCTGACCGGCTCGAGTATCAATTAAGCGGCGAATTAAGAAAATACCGTCGTTATAAGCAAGGGTTGCAGCGCTATCGATTATTTTTTTGTTTTTCCAACCAGCCAAGAATTATTTTATACCTTTATCTTAACGATGAAAAACACCTGCGGAAAGAAGGCGATAAAAATGATCCGTACGAAGTTTTTAAAAAATTTATAAAACAAGGTACCTTTTCCAACGATCCAGAGAATTCAAGAATTCAAAAATGGATCAGTGAATATCATTAGTGGTGAAATCATGAATATAAAACCAGGTAATACTATGAAAAAGTATTTTTACGGGAATGTTGGAGAAATAAAAACGCAGTATCTTCTATATATTATTATAGGGTTGCTTTTCATAGTCGTTTTCTATTTGATTAATTTATCAACTACAATCAACAATATTGATTGGGATGTGCGTAATGTTCTAGGAAAGGTCGCTAATTAAAGGAATGATTATGAATATATCAGAATTACCTAAAGAAAAAAATATTACTGAATTTACCGATGCAGAATTATTTTTATGGCTAAAGAACTACGTTGAGGGATGGGCAAAGGGCGGAGTAGGGCCATCTGTACATTATGAAGCAGTGAAGACAGAACTTGCACGCAGAGGTAACGAAAGAATTCTCAGTCTTACGGAAAGATTACACAAATTAACAGTTGTATTAGTATGGTTGACCGGGATACTAGTAATTCTCACTCTCATATTAATTTTTAGGGGTTAGTTTCAATCATAGAGAACATCCATGGAAATAGGAATTGTTGGTTTACCCAATGTCGGAAAATCTTCTCTTTTTAACGCTTTAACCGGCGCGGGGGTCGCGGCTCAAAATTTCCCCTTTACGACGATAGAACCAAACGTAGGGGTTGTCCCCTTGCCCGATGAACGGCTCAATGTTTTGGCTGAAAAATTTGACAGTGAAAAAATAACACCAGCGGGAATTCGTTTTGTGGATATCGCTGGGTTGGTTAAGGGCGCGAGCCAGGGAGAAGGGTTAGGGAATAAATTTCTTTCTCACATACGGGCTGTGGATGCCATTGCTCACGTGGTTCGTTGTTTCCATGATGAAAATGTTATTAATGTCTTAAATAATTTGGATCCCTTGGTCGCTGTCGATATTATTGAAACAGAACTTTTACTCGCGGATATCCAGCAATGTCAGAAAGCCATGGAACGTCTGCAAGGGCCTGCCAAATCCGGAGACAAGGCGGCTAAAGAAAAATTGAATTTACTCGAAGTTATTTCTAAGAGTTTTAATGAAGGCAAATCCGCGCGGCTTTTGAATGTGCCCGAAGAGTTAAATAATGAATTTCAATTTTTGACGGCGAAACCGGTTGTGTATGTGGCTAACACCGACGAGGGAAAGGCGGATGAAAAATTCATTGAACCTTTGCGGCGGCAAGCGCAAAAAGAAAATGCTTCCCTTGTCATGTTGTCTACAAAGCTCGAAGCGGAAATTATTGAGCTTCCGCCCGAAGAGCGTAAGGCGTATTACGAAGCGGCGGACATTACCTCTCCCGGGCTTGCCAGCCTAGCCAGAGAAGGACGAAAACTTCTTAATTTGGTTTGCTTCTTTACCGCCGGGCCTAAAGAGACGCGGGCATGGCTTGTTCCTCAAGGGACAAAGGCGGTCAAAGCCGCCGGGAAAATTCACACGGACATCGAGCGCGGCTTCATCCGAGCCGAGGTGTACAAATATGATGACCTTGTGAGTCTTGGAAATTACAGGAACGTTCAAGAGAAGGGACTTGTTCGCTTAGAAGGTAAAGATTACGAAATCCAGGAAGGCGATATTGTTTATTTTAGATTTAGTGTTTAGCCGATGCCTTTTAAAGACCATTTAAAATCCGCAGTCAAAAAAATAATCCATCTTAACGATTCTCCTCACCGTGTTGCCTCAGGATTCGCGTTAGGAGTTTTTTTCGGTATCGTTCCCGGTGTTGGGCCAATTGCCTCAACCGCGGTTGCTTTGATGTTAAGAGTGAATGTGGCCGCGGCGGTTACCGCGAGTCTTGTGACAAACACGTGGTTAAGTATCATAGCCTGGGTGTTGTCCCTTAAAATCGGATCATTTGTGACAGGAGTTGACGCGGGAGAGCTCACCGTTCAAGGCCAGCAGTTAATTCAAAATTTTAGATGGTCGAAACTCTGGGACGTTGAAATCATTAAAATTCTCAAACCACTTCTGATCGGTAATTTGATTGTAGCTAGTGTGATTTCTCTTGTGGTGTATTTAGTCGTTTTTAAAATTTTGGCTGATCGCAAAAGATGACCTGTTCCACCCCGGGTGTGGAAATACCACACCCGGGGTGGAACAGGTCATCTTCTTCCTTTTAAGAAAATCGTTGTTCCTTCCACTAAAAGCAACGCCGTTAAGAGGAATAAAACGAGCGCCGTTATTCCGATTGGATTAAAAGAGAATTGTCCTAAGATCAGTTCAGAAAGCCAAGGTTTGATAATGACAAAAAGCGAAGCCAGGGCCACGAAAATCATAAAAATTGAAGGCACGAGGGTTATCGCGAATTTTTTTTTAATTTTATATAGCCAGATGCTTAAGCCAAAAAGAACCATGGCGGCCAAAAGCTGATTGCTGGAGCCAAAAACGGTCCAGAACATTTTCCATCCGGCGACGACATTCCCTTCTTTGTCAACCATTGTTCGCGTGAGAAAAAGAAGAGGCAGGATTAAAGTCGCGCAACTCGCCACGTAAGGGCTCCATTTATTTTTCCATCCCGTTAATTCCTCAAAAATATACCGTCCCAAACGCGTGGCCACATCCAGAGTATCGTAGACAAAAGTAGCAAAGGCCAGAAGGGCAAATTGAAGGGCAAATTCTTTGCTGATTCCAAGGGAATTTAAAAAAATCGCGATGCCGTGAGCAAAAATTTGATTAGGATCTTTTAAAGTCTTCATTTGATCGGTTGTTAAAAGTAGAAGCGTCCCTAAAGCCATCACGGCGACAAAACTTTCCAAAAGCATGCCTCCGTAACCGACCGCCTTGGCATCCGTTTCTTTAGCGAGTTGTTTGGAAGTCGTTCCTGAGGCGATCAGACAGTGAAATCCTGAACAGGCCCCACAGGCAACGGTTGTAAAAAGCAAAGGAATAAGCGGTAACCCCAAAGGATTCTCCCATGCCACAAAGGCAGGATATTGAATAGAGAAATTTTTTGTAAAACTTCCCACCACGAGACCTAGGAAACTAACACCCGCCGTAAGGATTAAAAAAAATCCACCCAAATAGCCACGGGGTTGAAGAAGAAGCCAAAGTGAAATGACCGCCGCGATAAAGCAATAAAAGAGAAGGACAACGTTCCAGCTCATGTGCTGATTTAATCCAAAAAGCGGAGGTAAATTTAAAGGGAAAAGAGGCCCTAAATAAATACATAAAAATACCAGAGGTACAAAAATTAAGGTGGATACGACAAGAGATAAATTAAAAATCCTTAAAACGATTCCCATCATTAAAGCTAGGACTAAATAAAGCATGGAAGAAGAAGCAATGTTTGCTCCTCGAATGGGATCCACGAAGGTGCTTGCTGTCACGTCAGTGAAAGCGGCGATAATATAAATCAGCGAGAACCACAAAAAGAGAAGAAAAAGGATAAAGGCTTTTTTGCTCAGGGTCTCTTTGATGACTTCCGCGATGGAGCGGCCTTGGTGACGGATGGAGGCCACAATGGTGACCATATCATGCACGCCGCCAACGAAGATTCCACCCAAAATAATCCAGACAAATGTGGGCAGCCATCCAAACCACATACCAGCGAGGATAGGTCCTACAATCGGCCCCGCGGCCGCGATAGCGGAGAGATGTTGATTGAGAAGGTAAAATTTATTCGTGGGAGCAAAATCGATATTATTTTGGAAAGTATAAGCCGGGGTTATTGTCTCTTTGCGTAGATTAAGCCAGCGGCTTAAGAATGTTCCATAGATTATATATCCGGCGGTAAGAAGGACAATAGCTAAGAGGACTAGAAAAAGGAGATTCATAAGGAGTGCATGGTCCCTCGTCATATAAAACATGACTCGGGATAATCCCTCTTACTCTGAAAATAATTACTTAGGAAAGCGGGAATGGGCCATGCAGGACTCGAACCTGCCACCCAGTGATTAAGAGTCACTTGCTCTACCAGATGAGCTAATGGCCCAAAGTTACCACAAATATTTTTTAAGGAAAACTTTGGATCCTATCCCGAGCCAAAGGCGAGGGATGGCCCAAGAATTTCGTAAGCTATCCCTCACACTCAATGTTTTTATGTTCGGGACTTCGGTTTCACTTCAGTGAAACCTCGATGGCCCAAAGTTACCACAAATATTTTTTAAGGAAAACTTTGGATCCTATCCCGAGCCAAAGGCGAGGGATGGCCCAATAAACAGAAAGTATTTATACCAAACTTCTTAAACTATGTAAAGGCCTTATTATTTAAGATAGATAAGTTAGATAAGTTTAATAAACCGTTAATGTCCCTTTGTAAAGCGCAGGGTATTCAAGATAGAGTCAATTCTTTCTTCGGAGAACTCCTGCTGTTTAATTAAAAAGGTTACGGAGATATGGCGATCGAAGGGATCAAAGAGAGTATATTCATAAATCATGGAGTTCCCTGAGAAGTCTAATGATTTGTTCAAAAAACCTTTCGAAGAACTTAAATTTATTTCGTAAAAACGAGTGCCTTCCTTAACCATGAAAGTTTTAATCATTAAAAATATTTGTCCCAAAGGTTCGTTGTAAATTTTTTTTATAAAATTGTAGTCTTTCCTTATATTAATCAGATTTTTAACGCGTAAGGCGTCATCGGTTAAAAGAGGACTCCGTTGGTTAATAATACAATAGACAGAGTTGTCATCATTTTTAAAAATGAGGGAAGGATCATATTCTCTTCCTTCGGGAATTTCATTCGTTTTGTGAAAGTCTTTGGGCAAAGATAAAACCCAGCCAAAAGCATTGGTTTCCTCAAAGGGGCTTCCAGAGTCAAACAGAAAGGAATTGTCAGGATTTAAGCGAACAATATCGCAGAACGCGATAGGCGCTTTTTTGATCAATTTGGAAATGACAAATAAATGAGACGCGGAAGAGAAAATGACCAGAATAACAATAACGCTAATGATGGCTTTTTGGGCAGTTAAGACTTTCGGGGAAGGGACAAATTGTCGCCCAAGGTCTTTGTTTTTTAAGAGAGAAGAGATGGCGGCAAAAATAAAAAATGGAATCCCGACGTACAAACTTCTGTCGTAAATTCCAAAAAACAGAATATTTTTAAAAATGATATACATGGCCCAGCTTGAAACGATCGTGATTAAAGACAGAGTCCAGGATTTTTTGAGTGCCATTCCATAGAGAATGCTTAATATGGCCGCGGCCATAAAGATGAAACTGAGCATAAAAATAAAACTGTTTAAATTTCGGCTTAAGAAGAAGGGGTTAATATTAAGGAAAGCAAGACCGACTAAAATCAGCGTGAAGGTTTTGAGCGCGATTAATTTGCTATTTATTTTTGTTTTCATTTGTTTAAAGTATACTTTATTTTTTGACACTTAACAATTAAGACTAAAGTTTTTTGTTGCCGCTGAGATATTTTCAGTATATATTATTTATCTCAGCTTTTTATGGAGGATATTCAATGGGGTGCCAAAAACCAGATATCAGCGCCTTAAAAGAAAAGGCGCGTCAATTTAGAAAAGAAATTTTAGAAACTCTTCATCTAGCCGGATCCGGCCATCCTGGGGGGTCTCTTTCCGCGGTGGAGATTTTAATCACTCTTTATTTCGCCCAACTTCGTCATCAGCCACAAAATCCTTTCTGGGAAGATCGCGATCGTTTAATTGTTTCCAAAGGACACATTTCACCTGGAGTGTATGTCACGCTTGCCAACGCCGGCTATTTCCCCAAGGAGGAATTAAGAACATTTCGTAAATTCGGCAGCCGCTTGCAGGGTCATGTGCATACCAAAGTCCCGGGGGTTGAATTTAACACAGGTTCTTTAGGGCACGGTCTTTCGGTCGCGAACGGAATCGCTCTTGGCGCTAAAATGCTTAAGAAAAATTTTAAAACGTATTGTCTTTTAGGCGATGGGGAAATTCAGGAAGGATCTATTTGGGAAGCGGCGATGAGCGCGTCGCACCAAAGGTTAGATAATTTATGCGCCATTGTTGATTACAACAAAGTTCAGGAAAATGGTCCTGTTAATGAAATCAAGAATTTAGAACCCTTAGCCCAAAAATGGGAAAGTTTTGGCTGGCACGTAGAAACAGTGGATGGCCATGATTTTGAACAGTTAATATCTGCCTTCAATAAATTTGATACCAATAAAGGTAAACCTTTTGTTATTCTCGCCCACACGCTGAAGGGAAAAGGCATTTCTTTTATGGAAGGTCAAGCCGCCTGGCATGGCAAAGCCCCTAACACCGACCAACTAAAACAGGCTCTCTCGGAATTGCAATAAATCTTTGTCAGAGAGTCATTTCTATGCTATCCTTTTATCCATCCGCTAGTTACAGTTAGATAGAAAAAATGGGTAAAAGGAGACTAGATAGATGAAAAAAGTTATCTTAGCTTATTCAGGTGGGTTGGATACTTCCTGCGCCGTGCGCTGGTTTAAAGACAAAGGTTACGAGGTTGTGGCTTTTATGGCTAATGTCGGCCAGCAGGAAGATTTTAGTATCGCTGAAAAACGCGCTTTAGTCGCGGGCGCGTCGAAAGTTTACGTTGAAGACCTGCAGGAACGTTTTGTCAAAGAATATGTCTTTGCCGCCATTAAAGCAAGCGCTGTTTACGAAAACAAATATTATTTAGCCACCGCTTTGTCGCGGCCTTTGATTGCCAAACATCAAGTGTTAGTGGCTCAAAAAGAAAAAGCGAACGCGATCGCCCACGGATGCACGGGAAAAGGCAACGATCAGGTGCGTTTTGAAGTGACCGCTCAACTTTTGGATCCAAAACTTGAAACAATCGCGCCTTTGCGCATTTGGGAATTTAAGACGCGTGAAGAAGAAATTGATTACGCCTTAAAACATAAAATTCCGATCGATGTCACAAAGAAAAGTCCTTACAGTGTGGATATTAATCTTTACGGACGAAGTATTGAGGCGGGTTGCTTAGAAGACCCTTGGGTGGAACCACCGGAAGAAATTTACAAATTGACGGTGAGCCCCTTAAAAGCGCCGAATAAGTCAACTTATCTGGAATTAGATTTTGAAAAAGGAATCCCTGTTAAAATTGATGGTAAAAAATATCCGCCGGTTGAAATAATCCACAAACTTAACGAAATCGGCGGGACCAACGGTGTGGGACGTGTCGACATGATTGAAAATCGCCTTGTCGGGATCAAATCCCGAGAGATTTATGAGAATCCTGCGGGGACAATTATTTTTACGGCTAAGCAAGAATTGGAAGCTTTAGTTTTAGACCGCGAAACTTTGCACTACAAACAGCCGCTGTCGCAAAAGTACGCGGAGCTCATTTATTACGGACTTTGGGAAACACCTCTCAAAAAACAGTTGGATGAATATTTTAATAAAGTCAGCGAAAAAGTCGCCGGCACGGTGCGTTTAAAATTGTACAAGGGAAATTGCGTGGTCGTGGGACGCAAATCGCCGTATTCGCTGTACAAAGAAGAGTTAGCCACGTACGGTAAAAAAGATATTTTTGATCAAAAATTATCCGAAGGATTTATTAAATTGTGGGCCATGCCGTATCAGGGAGGAAAATAATGGCTGAAAAACTTTGGGGCGGACGGTTTACAAAAAAGACGAATAAACTCGTTGAAGAGTTTACGCATTCGATTCATTTTGACCAAAAATTGGCCAAGTATGATGTCCTAGGATCTCTCTACCATATTGATGTCCTCAAAAAAGCAGGGCTTCTTACTGCAGGCGAGCATAAAAAATTAAAAACAGGTTTGGAAAAAATTCTGGCGGAAGTTTCGAAACAGTCTTTTAAAGTCGATTCTTCCTGCCTGCCGGCAGGCACGGCTTTCGAGGATATCCATTCGTTTATTCAACATCGATTAGAAAAAGAGGTCGGAGAGGTGGCTTCGAAATTGCATACATGCCGCTCGCGCAATGACCAGGTTGTCTTGGATACGAAGATGTATTCCAAAGAAAATCTTTTACACACACAAAAACTAATTCTTGAGTTTGAGAAGAGTCTTAAAAGTTTAGCTCAAAAGAATAAAAATATTATTCTTCCCGGCATGACGCATCTTCAGCACGCGATTCCTGTTTCTTTGGAGAATTATCTCGGGGCGTATACGGCCATGCTTAAGTGGGATTTTAAGCGCTTGGAGAATGCGAACAAAAATATTATTTTGACCTTTGGAGCGGGCGCTTTAGCGGGGACTTTTATTGAGGCCTCAAAATACAAAGATTCCAAATTTGAGCCAACGGCAAATTCAATTGATTCTGTCAGCAGCCGCGACTTTGTGATTGAAATTTTAAGCGCCCTAGCAATAATTGGCATGCACTTATCGCGGCTGGCCGAGGATATGATTTTGTGGGTGACGAAAGAATTTGATTTTATCGACATCGATGACGCCTTCTGCACGGGAAGTTCTCTGATGCCGCAGAAAAAGAATCCGGACGTTTTAGAACTCATCCGCGGCTATTCGGGACGGTTGTACGGAAATTTGGTGAGTGTTTTAGTGATGATGAAGGGGCTTCCTTTAAGTTACAACAGGGATATGCAGCTCGATAAAGAGCCGTTGTTTAATTCTTTCGAAATTGTGCAGAAGGAATTAGAAATTTTGGCTGAATTATTTAAGAACGTAACTTTTAAAAAAGAGAATATCGACAAACAACTCGAGGATGAATGCCTGTACGCGACCGATTTAGCCGATTATTTGGTCCAAAACAAAGTGCCTTTCAAAGACGCGCACCACGCAATCGGTCAATTGATTCAATACAAGCTCAAAAATAATCTAGAAATCCGCAGCCTTGACCCTAAAACATTAAAAACATTTCATCCGCTCCTAACCCCAGCGGTTGTTAAAAAAATTATCGATCCTGAACATTCAGTGAAGTCAAAGAAGTCGATGAAAATAAATGGCAAAAATTTTTAAAATATATTTTTTATTTTTTATTAATTTTTTTCTTGTCACACATCTCTTTGCTGACGAAAAACCGCCATTTGAGTTGACAATTATACCGGATAAAAAGATTTATCGTGTTGGCGATGATATTAATGTTAAATATAAAATTGTGAATCACAGTGATCAAACGTTAGGGTTTTATTATCTCGATTGTTTTAAAGCCAATATTAATATTATCGATCCCAAAAAGAAAAAACAATATTTGGCTAATCAGGAAAAACTTCGTCAAATATTAGGATATTTACCTTCAGAAGGAGGCTGGGTAGATATAACTTATTTTAGCCTAAAATCCCAAGAGACTTTTGAAGGCGAAATACATGTGGCTTCCATTGGGTCAGGTCCTGTATTTGCCTATAAACGTATCCCGCTAGATCCATCAAACGATGAATTAAAAGAGAAGGGGAAAGGCGCTTATTATAGACATAGAGAATATAAAATTGAAGAGGTAGAATATTATAATGGTTTTTACATCAAGAATGATTATAAGGAGTATTTAACTATCAATGATGGTTTTGGCGATTATATAATTAGCATGACTATACAAACTGATAACGATAATTCTTACTCACAGAATGCCCTATGTATGAAATATGAGGAGATGGTTAAAAAATTAAATAAAGAAGTTAAAGAGGGCATTGTTCTACCTGAACAGGCTGAGATACGCTGGCAAAAAATTCATCGAGAAAAAGACTTTTGTCAAGAATCCAAGGAAACAGCTTCCCAATGGGAAGGATGGATTGGGCCGGCAACAGCGACCATACGTGTTGCGGAATAAAATTCTGTATTTTTCATCAGCCGCCTACGCTTTTCCCTGAAGCGTAGGGCAAATAGGATAATTTGAATATTCTTATGAATGAACGCTCTATTTTTCATCTTATTTCGGATCTAACGCATAAGGAAGGCATCCCTTGTATCTTAATTGGAGGGTTTGCCGTTAATTATTACAGAGTGACGCGGCAGACTGCTGATATTGATTTTTTAATCACCAAAAAAGATTTTGATAGAATATCCGCTATTTTAATAAAGGCAGGATATAAGCCCAGCTTAACACAAGAAACATTTGCGCAAATGAAAAGTAGTCAATTGTCTCTTTTAGATGTTGATTTCATGTTTGTTGAACACGAAACACTTGAAAAAATTCTCAAAGAAGGGGAGGAGATCAAAATAGCGGGACAGAAATTCACTGTTCCTTCACTTTATCATCTCATCGCTCTTAAATTGCATTCCATTAAATATAATCAAAAAATCCGTTTTTCCAGAGATTTTCCTGATATTATTAATTTGATTAGAATAAATGAGGTAGATATTGAAGATAAAAAATTTAAAGAGATCTGCTTAACATACGGCACTGAAAAAATTTACGACCAAATAGTGGAAATTGTTAAATGAAAAAACTTAAATTCCCGATTATCAAAGGGCTTCTTTCTGAAAGCAAATCACTTTCCATGAATGACTATTTAAAATTTGTTCAGTTTAATCTAAAACACGCTTTTGACAAACAAGCGTACGCGAAATGGAAAAAGATGCTTGTTGTCAATGTGCCGTTTGTTATAAAATAATTAACCCATGCACGATTTTATTTTTAAAAATAACGAACTTTACTGTGAAGAGGTGAAGGTCGCGGACATCGCGAACCAAGTCGGTACGCCCTGCTACATCTACAGCCATCACACGATTGCGGATCATTTCACGAAAATCCAGAAAGCCTTCGCGCCCATTCAACCTTTAATCTGCTACGCGATGAAGGCCAATGACAATTTGGCGGTTGTAAAAACGTTAGTTGATTTAGGGGCAGGCGTGGATATTGTTTCGCTCGGGGAATTAAAAAAGGCTTTGATGGCAGGGGTGAATCCACAAAAAATTGTCTTTGCCTCTGTTGGAAAGACAGAAGAGGAAATGACTGAAGCTTTAAAGGCGGAAATTCTCTTTTTTAACGTGGAATCTTTGCCTGAATTAGAGGAAATCCATCGCGTCGCGAAGAAATTAAACAAACAAGCGCGCGTGGCGTTGCGGATTAATCCGGATATCCAGGCGTCGACCCATCAATTTATTTCGACAGGAACACTGGAGAAAAAATTTGGGATTGATTTGACCACAGCGAGAAAAATTTTAAAATCCAAGAACAAATATCCCTTGATTGAGTTTAAAGGCTTGCACATTCACATTGGCTCGCAGATTACAACCAGTAAACCATTTGTCGCGGCCATTAAAAAGGTTTTAGCGTTTTTGGATATATTAAAGAAAGATAAAATCGATCTCGAATATCTCGACATTGGCGGCGGGTTGGGAATTATTTACAAGGATGAAAAGCCGCAGACGGCTCAGGATTACGCGAAAGCAGTGTTGCCTTATTTAGAGAAGACAAGCCTTAAAATCGTGATGGAGCCGGGCCGCTTTATTGTCGGCAACGCTGGAATTCTTGTCACCAAAACACTTTATTTAAAAGATAATGGCTTTAAAAAATTCCTGATTGTCGATGCCGGGATGAATGATTTGATTCGGCCGACATTGTACGACGCGTATCACGAGATTGTGCCGGTTAAACAAACAAAGGCCAGAAAAATTAAAGTCGATGTCGTTGGACCCATCTGCGAAAGCGGAGACTTTTTCGCCCATGACCGAATGTTGCCTCAATTAAACAATGGGGACCTTTTAGCGGTGATGAGTGCCGGCGCTTACGGTTATGTCATGGCGAGTAATTACAACGTCCGCGGCCGCGGGCCAGAGGTGATGGTCAAAGGAAACCAATTCGAAATCACGAAACCGCGCGAAACCTTTGAGGATTTAGTGCGAGGAGAAACAATCCCGAATTTTCTAAAATGAAAACACTTAACTTTACGAAAATATCCGGCGCGGGCAATGACTTTGTGGTCATGGAGGCGTCTCTTCTTAAAGGCTTGGACGTTAAAAAATTAGCTGTTCAAGCCTGCGATCGCACGAGTGGCATCGGCGCTGATGGACTTTTGATTTTGGATAAATCGAAAAAGGCCGACTACAAAATGCGGATCATTAACGCCGATGGAACGGAAGCCGAAATGTGCGGCAATGGTTCGCGTTGCCTCATTGAATATATTGTACGCAATAAATTACCTAAAAATGCAACGATTTCTTTAGAGACTCTGGCCGGCACTGTTTTAGGAGAAGTTCAGAAGGAAGTCGTGAAAGTCCGATTAAGCGATCCTGTTGACTACGCGCCAAATATTGGTATTATACTTAACAGCCGAAAACTAAAAGTGGATTACATTGACACAGGCGTGCCGCATGCAATTGTTTTTGTCGATGAGCTCGAAAAAATAGATGTCAATACCCTTGGGCGTGACATACGCGCGCATGAAGAATTTAAGCCGCGCGGGACAAATGTTAACTTTGTCGAACAAATAAAAGAAGATTTAATCCATGTCCGTACTTTTGAGCGCGGCGTGGAAGCGGAAACAAAAGCTTGCGGGACGGGAAGTGTGGCCTCAGCGATAGTCGCGTATTTAAAAGCGAATCCTAAATTAAAGGTTTTCCAGAATGCGATCATGCATGTCAAAACAACCGGAGGAGAACTCCTCGAGGTCAGTTTTGATCTGGCTAATCGAAAAGCAACAAATGTCTGGCTTAAAGGAAAAGTGAATTGGATCGCGGAAGGAGAATATTATGCTTAATGGTTCCATCGTCGCTATTGTAACCCCATTTAAAGACGGCCGGGTGGATGAGGCCAAGTTAAAAGGATTGGTTGAATTCCAAATTAAAAATGGAACCAGCGGCATTGTGCCTTGCGGGACAACAGGCGAATCTCCGACGCTCTCAACAGCCGAGCATGAACGGGTGATTGAAATCTGTATTCAAGCGGCGAAGAAAAGAGTGCTGATTATCGCCGGGACAGGGTCGAACTCCACCGAAGAAGCCGTTTCCTTAACCAAACACGCGGCGGACGCCGGCGCCAATGGTGCCCTCATTGTCAGTCCTTACTACAATAAACCAACGCAACGTGGACTTTATCTTCATTTTAAGAAAATTGCCGACAGTGTTGATATCCCGATCATTCTTTACAATATTCCCGGGCGGACAGCGGTCAATATTGAATCCACAACGATTGCCCAATTAGCTAAAGAATGCAAAAATATCGTTGGTGTTAAAGAGGCCTCTGGCTCTTTGGACCAGATGCAGATGATTAAACACTTGTGCCCAAAAGATTTTATTTTGCTTTCTGGAGACGACAGCTTAACCCTGCCTATTTTGAGCATCGGTGGAGTAGGCGTTATTTCCGTTTTGGCGAATGTTATCCCTCACGATATCGCGCAAGTGATTGAGCTATTCAATAAAGGGAAGTTAAATGAGGCCAGAAAATTGCATTACAAAATTTTACCGCTCGCCAAGGCCATGTTTGTTGAAACCAATCCTATTCCTATTAAGAAAGCGGTCGAAATTTTAGGGCTTTGTTCCGGGGAGTTAAGACTTCCTTTGTGTGAAATGGCGGAGGAGAATGTGAAGAAGTTGCGTCAGGCGATAAAGGAATATGGGCTATGATCAAACTCGCCGTTAGCGGCTGCCATGGACGGATGGGCCAAAGAATAACTTATCTTGCGCTCGAAGATAAACTATTTAAAGTGACAACGCTTTTTGAGCATAAAGATCATCCCAAAGCCAAAGAACCTATTGAAAATATTGCCATTTCGACGGATTCCTCCGCTTTAAAAAATTGTAAGGTTTTGATTGAATTTACAACTCCCCAAGCTACTCTTGAGCATCTGGAAGCCTGCGCTAAATATAAGGTAGGCATGGTCATCGGCACGACTGGTTTAAATGAGGCTCAAATTAAAAAAATTAAATCCACTTCTAAAAAAATTCCGATTGTTTTTTCTTCGAACATGTCGGTCGGCGTGAACGTCCTTTTTAAATTAACTGAACTCGCCGCTAAAAAATTAGGTCAAACATATTCGATGAAAATTATCGAAGCGCATCATATCCACAAAAAAGACGCGCCTTCGGGCACGGCTAAAACTTTAGCGCAAGTGGCTGAAGCAGCTTCGAAACAAAAGATTCAAGACATTCAATCCATCCGTGAAGGGGAGATTATCGGAGATCACACGATTTTTTTTGAAAGTGGCGAAGACTTGTTAAGCATCGCTCATCACGCCAAAACCCGCGATATTTTTGCCAAAGGGGCCTTAGTCGCGGCAAAGTTTGTGGCGAAGAAAAAAACTGGGCTATTTGATATGCAGGATGTGCTGGGGTTGAGATAAAGGGATTTAAATAACCTCTTGAAAAAGTATATCATTGTGATATACTTTTCTTAGGGAGGTGAAAATTATGCCGTTGACTATGGATAAAGAGATTTTGATTCGGGTGCCTTCTTCTTTATATAGGAGAGTCAAAAAGTTATGCCAGAAAGATTATCGCTCCATTTCATCACTGGTCAGAGAACTTCTATTTGAAGAGATGGAAGAGACTTTAACAGAGGAAGATATAAGGATTCTAGAGAAACAAAGCCTTGCTTTTCATCGTGGAGAAGGGATCGATTGGAGGAAGGTAAGGCGTGGATAGTTTCCGTGTTGTTTTGCTAGGGGAAGCTTTAAAATCCTATCAATCTTTTCCTCTTGAATTCGCCAAACGACTGAATACATGTTTTGGACAATTAGAAGTAAATCCATTCTGGGGACCGCACATTAAACTCCTCAAAACACACAAAGGCAAAAGATATTACCGCCATCGAATCGGTGATTACAGGGTTATTTATGAAATTGATCAAATTTTAAAAGAGGTCGGTATTTTACGCATTGCACCGCGCTCTGACGCTTATAGGAATTTGTGAACTAATCTCAAAGATTTATGCCAACGCAAGGATTGCAAAAATGTCAATAAATATTGAATTTTCCGAACGCTTAAAAAATTTACCGCCGTACCTTTTTGTCGAAATTGATAAGGCCAAACGAGAAGCGATGGCGCAAGGCCGCGATGTCATCAATTTAGGCGTAGGCGATCCGGATTTACCAACTTATCCGCATATCGTCGAGGCCATGAAAAAGGCCGTAGAGGATGGCAACAACCATCACTACGCCTTTGACAGCGGGCTTCCCGAACTTCGCCAAGAAATCGCCCAATGGTTTAAAAATCGTTTTAGTGTCGAATTAGATCCTCATTCAGAAATTTATCCTTTAATCGGTTCGAAAGAAGGGATTGCTCACCTGCCTTTCGGAATTATTAATCCCAAAGAGAAAGTCCTTTTAACTGAGCCTTTTTATCCGGCATACCGTCCGTTTATTGAATTCGCAGGCGGTAAAATTGTTTACACGCCTTTAAAGGCCAGTAACGGCTTTCTTCCAGACTTAAAAAAAGTTGCCGCGATGAATAATATCAAGATGATGATTGTTAATTATCCGAATAATCCAACAGCGGCAACGGCAACAAAAGAATTTTATACCGAACTCGTTCGAATCGCGCGCGAGAAGGGAATTATTCTTGTTTCTGATCTGGCGTATTCGGAAGTTTATTTCGATGGCGAAAAGCCACCAAGCATCTTGGAAGCGGAAGGAGCCAAAGAGATCGCGATTGAATTCCATTCTTTCTCAAAAACGTACAACATGACCGGCTGGAGAATCGGCTGGGCCTGCGGCAATCCCACACTGATTGCGGCGTTAGCCAAAGTTAAATCCAATTGTGATTCCGGAATTTTCCAAGCGATTCAAGTCGCCGGTTTAGCGGCTTTGAAAACCCCGCAAGACACTCTCGATGAAATGCGCGCGACGTATCAAGACCGTCGTGATTATTTAATCAATGGCCTGCGAAGTATCGGCTGGAAAATCACGCCTCCGAAGGCAAGCTTTTATGTTTGGGCTAAATTACCTAAGCAATTTACCAATTCCATGGAGGCCGCCAAATTGTTCCTGGACAAGGCTGATATTCTAGCGACTCCGGGGATTGGTTTCGGTGACAGTGGAGAGGGTTATATCCGCATGACGATTACCGTTTCCAAAGAGCGCATTAACGAAGCGGTGGAAAGATTAAGAAAAATTCTCTAAATATGTCACTCGCATATATCGGAATCGGATCGAATTTAGGGAACCGCAAAGAAAATATTGGGAAAGCACTTTCTTTAATGCAGGAGTGTGGAATAAAGATTTTAAAGCGCTCATCTGTTATCGAGACGGATCCTGTCGGAGGTCCGCCCCAAGGGAAATTTTTTAATGCGGTTATTAAAATCGAAACAGAACTAGAACCAATCGAATTGCTCAAAGTTCTTCAAAATATTGAAAAGAAATTAGGCCGAATCCGTACAGTTATCAATGGCCCACGGACCATTGATTTAGATATTTTACTTTACGATAACCTCGCGTTGAAAACTCCAGAACTGACCATTCCTCATCCTCGGATGTTTGAACGTGAATTTGTTTTAGTTCCGCTTAAAGAAATTGCTCCACAAATGCTCAAGGAAACCATCCATGCAGGTCGTTGAAACTATTCCCTCAATTCGTCAGCTTATCCAAAAAGCTAAAGCAAAAAATAAAAAAATCGGTTTTGTTCCAACAATGGGGGCTTTGCATGAAGGGCACCTTTCGCTTATCCGCAAATCTAAAAAAGAAAATGATATAACCGTTCTTAGTATTTTTGTCAACCCAACGCAATTTGCCCCGACGGAAGATTGGACTAAATATCCCAGGACGCTGCGCCAAGATATTTTGTTGGCAAAAAAAGAAAATGTTGATATAATATTTCATCCGTCGGCCGAGGAGATGTATCCCGAAGGTTATGGCGAAGGGTTGACATGCGTGGAAGTTGAGAAGTTGGGCAGTATTTTATGCGGTAAATTTCGCCCTGGGCATTTTCGCGGTGTGGCAACGATTGTCGGGAAACTTCTTAATATTGTTGGGCCTGAGTCAATGTATTTAGGGCAAAAGGATTTTCAGCAGACGGTTGTTTTAAAAAAGATGGTGGATGACCTTAATTTTCCTGTAACGATTAAAGTCTGTCCAACCATCCGCGAACAAGACGGCCTGGCTTTAAGTTCACGCAACGTTTATCTGACGCAAACGCAAAGAAAAGAAGCGCCCATTCTTTTTGAATCGCTTAAACAGGCCAAAGAGCAAATTCTAAAGGGCGAGCGCGATTTAGAAAAAATTACACAGGGAATTAAAAAAAATATTCAAAAAAATAGTTCAGGAAAAGTTCAATATGTTGAATGCGTTTCGTTGGAAAGAGGAGTCTTAATTGCTTTGGCTGTTTTTTTAGGCCGCACTCGACTCATTGACAACATTATTGTTAAGCTTTAGAGGAATGAAGAGAAATATTTCTAAAATGCGGATAGGAATCTTAGGCTGCGGTGCCATTGGATCGAGAATCGCTAAAAGCATTCGACATGAATTAAAAGATTTCTGCCAGTTAAGCGGGTTGTATGATATCGATCAAGATAAAGCCAAGCGCTTGGAAAAAGAACTTAAATTAAGAAATATCGTAAAATTTTCGTTGGTTGATCTCATTAAAAATTGTGATTGTATGGTTGAAGCCGTTAGCGCTCAAGAAACAAAAAGCATGATTCGTCAAGCCTTAGAGGCCCAAAGAGATGTTTTAGCGATGAGTGTCGGAAAACTTCTCAACTCGCAAGTTGACTCGCAAGTTGACTCGCAAGATTTGTTTTCTTTAGCTCACCAAAAGGGATGTTCGCTTCTGATCCCTTCAGGAGCGCTGGCCGGGATTGATGCCGTTAAAGCCGCCAGCCTTGCTGGAATAAAAAAAATTACTTTAACAACCCGTAAATCACCCCAAGGATTTCAAGGCAACCTTTATTTAGAGAAAAGAAAAATTGATTTATCCAAAATAAAAAAAGAAACAGTGCTTTTTGAAGGCCATGTCGAAGAGGCCGTTAAATTTTTCCCCCAAAACATTAATGTGGCGGCAACTTTGGCCCTGGCCTCATCTGCTCAAAATAAACTTTTTATACGCATTATCACTTCTCCTCAATACAAAACAAATTCTCACGAAGTAGAATTAACAGGACCTTTTGGTCGAATTGTGACTCGAACGGATAATGTTGTCTGCCCGGACAATCCAAAGACAAGTTATCTCGCGGTCCTTTCAGGCATTCAGACGCTCAAACAGTTTTGCATGGGAGTCTGGGTTGGAACATAAATAAAGACTGAAGGCCAAAGACTAAAGACTAAATAAATTAAGTCTGCGGTCGTTATTTATGGTCTTTCGTCTTAGAAGAAAGGAGGTAAACAAATGGCTCAAAAAGTCGCAAAAGTAGGTATTAAGAAAGAGAAAGGGTATCTTTATTTTGTCGATAAGGCTGGTGATATTTCTTGCGCCAAAATGGCCCGCGGTGCTAAAAAAGGTGGCTCTGCTAAAAAAGTGGCTAAAGTTGGGATCAAGAAACAAGCTGGGTATCTTTATTTTATCGATAAGCAAGGAGATATTTCCTCCGCCAAAATGGTTCGTGGTGGAAAAAAGAAAAAGAAAAGATAATGTTATCTTAAAATTAAAATAGCCCTTGTACATTTTAAAATTGTGCAAGGGCTATTTTAATTTTGATTAGAAAATGAAATCCGAATATATTACAATCCGCGGGGCTAAAGAGCATAATCTTAAAAATATTGACCTCCAAATTCCCCGTAACAAATTTATCGTCGTAACGGGTTTAAGCGGTTCAGGGAAATCCTCTTTAGCCTTTGATACCATTTATGCCGAAGGTCAACGCCGTTATATTGAAAGTCTTTCCGCTTATGCCCGACAGTTCCTCGAGCAGCTTCAGAAGCCCGACGTTGAATATATCGAAGGGCTGTCTCCGACTATTGCCATTGAACAAAAAACGACCAGCCGGAATCCACGTTCCACCGTTGCCACGCAAACAGAAATTTACGATTATTTGCGGCTTCTTTTTGCCCGCGTGGGCGTCCCTCATTGTCCCATTTGCGGGAAAAAAATCGAACGTCAATCGGTGGAAGAAATCATTGATCAAATTTTTAAATTCCCCGAAGGAACAGATATCATTCTTTTAGCGCCTCTGATCCGCGGACGCAAAGGAGAATATCGCAACATCACCGATCAGGTGGCGAAGGCGGGCTTTACCCGTCTACGGGTGGACGGCAAGATTACCCAGACCGAAGATAAAATTAAATTAGACAAATTTAAGATTCATCATATTGAGGTTGTTGTCGATCGGCTTACCATTAAACAGGGGATCAAAAAACGTCTGACAGATTCACTTGAAACAGCCTTGAAGACGGGAAATGGAATCTTGATTGTTGATTCCCAGGGTAAATTTCCGGAAAAAATTTTTAGCGAACAATATGCCTGCATCGATTGCGGGACAAATATCCAAGAGATCGAACCGCGGATGTTTTCCTTTAACTCGCCTTACGGAGCATGCCCCGAATGTAAGGGATTAGGGACAAAGATGGAGATTGATCCTGATCTTCTTGTCCCGGATGATACCAAGCCATGGGTCAACGCCATCGCGCCTTACCAAAAAGGACGACGCAGTTATTTAATGTATTATCGGGCCGTTATGCGCGAATTGGCTCGGCTCCACAATATTGATCCTACCAAATTTTTTAAAGATTTGAGTGAAAAATTTAAAAAGATTATTTTTTACGGTTCTGAAGATGTTATTTGGGGAAGACGATATGAGGGGGTCACGCACTATTTGGAACGCATGTTTAGGGAAACGGATAACGATTGGCTCAAGGATGAAATTTCGCGTTACATGTCTGTCTTAGCGTGTCCTTCTTGCAAGGGGAATAGACTTAAGAAGGAATCTTTGGCTGTAAAAATTGCTGATCTAAATATCGTTCAGATAACAAAAATGTCCGTTCAACAAGCTAAAGAATTTTTAAAAAATTTAAAGCTGAACCCCCAAGCAAAAACCATTGCCGAACAAATTTTTAAAGAAATTTTAAGGCGTTTGGATTTTTGCATAGATGTGGGGCTTGAGTATCTTACGCTGGATCGTAAAAGTTTCACCCTTTCCGGTGGAGAAGCGGAAAGGATTCGTTTAGCCACACAGGTCGGTTCCGGTTTAGTCGGTGTCGTCTACATTCTCGATGAACCAAGCATTGGTCTTCATCAGAAAGATAACGAACGGCTCCTAAACACTTTGCATGCCTTAAGAGATATTGGGAATACGTTAATTGTCGTTGAGCATGACGAAGAGACAATTCGTAAAGCCGATTTTGTCATTGATTTGGGCCCAGGCGCGGGAGAGCATGGAGGGGAAATCATTTATGCCGGGGATGTCCCGAATCTTTTAAAATGCGAGGAATCTTTAACCGGCCAATACTTAAGCGGCCAGCTAACAATTCCCACTCCCGCTAAACGCCGAGAAATTATAAAGACTAAGTTTTTAGAAATCATCGGCGCAGAGCAGCATAATCTTAAAAATATTGATGTAAAAATTCCTTTAGGGACTTTTGTTTGTATTACGGGAGTCTCGGGTTCAGGCAAGTCAACGCTCGTTGAGGATATCCTTTTTAAGGCGCTCGCTAAAAAATTGTATCATTCTAAAGAAAAATCGGGCAAATATAAAAAAATTTTAGGTATTGAACATCTCGATAAAGTGATTGTCGTCGATCAATCTCCCATTGGCCGCACGCCACGATCCAATCCCGCGACGTATACGGGTGTTTTTGGGCCCATTCGTGATCTCTTTAGCCAGCTTCCCGAATCCAAAATGCGAGGGTTCAAGCCTGGACGTTTTAGTTTTAATGTCCCCTCCAGAAGCGGGGGCGGGCGTTGCGAGGCCTGTAAAGGAGATGGTATCCGAAAGATTGAAATGCATTTTTTGCCGGATGTTTACGTGGAATGCGAGGTCTGCCACGGGAGGCGGTTTACCGAGCAAACCTTAAGTATTTATTTTAAGGAAAAAAATATTGCCGATGTGCTCAATATGTCTGCGGAAGAGGCGATAAAAATTTTTGGAAACATCCCCCGCGTTAAAAATATTTTGCAGACCCTCAATGATGTTGGCTTGGGGTATATTAAGTTAGGCCAGCAGGCAACAACTCTCTCCGGCGGAGAGGCGCAAAGAGTGAAACTCGCCAGTGAACTCTGCAAACAGGCGACAGGCCGTACGTTTTATATTTTAGATGAGCCGACGACAGGGCTTCATTTCGCGGATGTGAGTAAGCTTTTGGAGGTTCTGCAAAGGCTCGTTGACCGCGGAAATACAGTTTTGGTTATTGAACATAATTTGGAAGTGATTAAAAACGCCGACTACATCATTGACCTAGGTCCTGAGGGTGGAGATAAGGGAGGGTCTGTTGTTTTCGCGGGTTCAGCCGAACAGCTTGTTCTTCATAAAACTTCCTATACGGGGCAGTATCTTAAAAAATTTCTTCAATAGTTTCACCATAAAAATTATTTTCCTTCCCATGGATTCTTTTAAATCTGGTATAATACGTCCCATGAGTTTACGTATTCTTTGCATGAAGTCGATATTGTTAGTCAGTTTTATTTTTATGGTTTGTTTCCCCTCCACGATTTCTCATGCCCAGAACACGGAACAAGAATTGTTTGTTGTCTCCCAGAGCGCTTTTGAAGATGGATTTTATGACATTGCTATCCGTTATATTGAGCAACTCTTGAAACAATATCCTTCTACCGAAAAACGTGTTTCGGCGCGTCTTCTCTTGGGTCAGTGTCATTTTTTCAAGAGTCAATATTTGAAGGCCTATGAAGTCTTCCATGAGCTTCTGGAGTATTCCGAATTTAAGGATGCCACTCTTTTTTGGTTAGGGGAAACTTATTTAAAGGGAGCTGATTACCTTCAGGCCGAAAAGCAATTTCGACAGCTTATCGAAGTTTATCCTCAGTCAGAATACACCCCGCAAGCCACCCATTCTTTGGGCTGGACATATTTCGCGGAGAATAAATTAGAGGACGCTAAAAAGGCCTTGCGAGAACTCCTCGAGAGATTCCCGGATCACCAGCTGGCTGAAAACTCTCTGTTTAAATTAGGTGAGGCAGAATACAATCTGCGTAATTATCAAGATTCTGTAAAATATTTTAGCCAATACCTAGAGAAATATCCTCAATCTGCCCGAATGGCGGAAGGCTATTTTTATATTGGAGAATCGTACTACTATTTAGAGGATTTTTTAACAGCCGTTACTTACTACGCGAAAGCCGCTCAAGGAGCCTACAGCGAAAATTTAAGTTTAATGGCCAAGGTCAGTTTAGGATGGAGCTACCTTAAATTGAAAAAATATGATTTGGCGAAACAACATTTAGAAGAAGCGGTGCGATTTTCAAAAGAAAAAGGCATTGAATCCGACGACGTTTATTTAGGTCTGGCCAGCCTTTATTATGAAACAAAGGCGTATGATCAAGCTATGGCTGCCTACACACAATTAGTTGGGGATTTTCCCAAAAGCAGCCGTTTGGCTGAAGCCTATTTAGGCCGCGCCAATCTTTATTATCAACTTCAAGATTATTCGAAAGCCATGGATGATTATCAATATACCATTGATCATTTTTCTGAAAATCCCAGCCACGCAGAAATTATTGAGAAAGCGTATTTTGGGTTAGCCTGGTCTTATTTAAAGGTTGGCAAAATAGATGATTCCATCAAGACATTTGAAACGATCAAAGACCAAAGCACCAATAAAACCGTTAAAATCAGCGCTTTAACGCAAATCGGAGACGCTTATCAAGATTTGGAAGATTTAGAAAAGGCCGTCGCTGTTTACGACCAAATTCTAAAAAGTGACCCCCACAGTCCGTATGCGGATTATGTCCAGTATCGAGAGGGAATCGCGTTACTCAAGATGGATAGGATTGAGGCGGCAACCTTATCGTTTCAAGGCTTGCAGACAAATTTCCCGCAGAGTAAATATCTTCACGATACCCATTATTATTTGGCTTTATCTTATTTTAAGAAGAAAAATTGGACAGCCGCCAGAGAACACATTAATGATTTTATCAAGGATTCTTCCCTCAATGATCATTTACGGCCGCAGGCGCTTTATATCTGCGCTTTATCGGAATTTAATTTAGAAAACTATGAAGGGGCTTTAAAAATTTTTCAAGAAATTGTCCGAGACTATCCTAACGAAGCCAATATTGCCAACAATTCTGAAATTAATATCGCCAAATGTTACTATAGAATGGAACGGTTTAAAGAGGCCTTAAAAATATTTAAGGCCTTGATTGAAAAATATCCTCAGTCGGAAATCGCGGAAGAATCGTTTTTATGGTTAGGGGATCATTCTTTGGAATCTCTGGATTTTGATAACGCGATTATTTATTATAAAAAATTTCTCGAAGAATTTTCTAGCAGCGAGCGTAAAAATATTGTCCTTTATCATTTGGCGGAAAGTTATGACGGGAAAGAAGAATATGATGAGGCGGTTAAAATATTTAAACAAATTGATCCAAGCAAAGACAGGGAGTTATCCGCCAAAGCGGAATTAGCGATCGCCAATATTTTTGCCAAGGAAATGGATCAAACGAAAGCCTTTGATACTTACGAAAGTATCATTAAAAATTCTCCCGAATTTAAACGCGACGCTTACATTAAGATAGCCCAAGTGCATAAAGAGCAAGGAGAATATGAAAAAGCCATTCCCTCGTATCAAGAGGCGTTGGGATCGCCAATCAATTTAAGTGAAGTGACTAACGCCGAGTTACAATTTTCCATCGCGGACAGTTGCGAATCTTTAAATCGTTTAGATAAAGCGATTGAAGAATATTTAAAAATTCCCTATCTTTATCCTCAAGAAATCGCGTGGGTCGTCAAGAGTTATTTGCGCGTCGCTCGTCTTTTGGAAGAGCAAGAAAAATGGGAAGAGGCGAAAACGATTTATCGCAAGGTCATTGCACTAAAAACAGATGAGATGAAATTTGCCCAAGAAAGAATTGAATGGATTGAAGAAAATATAAAACGGAGGTGAATATGGATGGTATCTGGGGAATGAACGTGTGGGGGTTAATTAAAGCCGGTGGGCCTATTATGGCGCCTATTCTTTTATGCTCCTTATTCGCGTTAGCCATTGTCATTGAAAAATTCATTTTCTTCGCGTCGATTAAAACAGATGTCCCAAAATTAAAAAAAGAAATTTTTCAATACATCAAAGAGAATAAGATCAAAGAAGCCGCGGAACTATGCGATAAAAATCCTTCGCCGGTAGCCAGAATTCTTAAAGCCGGCATCGTTAAATTTGGCGCTTCCCGAGAAGAAATTAAGGAGAATATCGAAGACATGAGTTTGTATGAAATCCCTCGGCTGGAAGGACGCCTGAACGCGCTGGCCACCATCGCTCATATCAGTCCCCTGTTGGGGCTTTTAGGAACAGTCACGGGGATGACTTCTAATTTCCATACCATTGAGGTGCGCGCTAACTCTTTGAATCCGGTGGCCGCGGGCGATTTGGCCGGAGGCATTTATGAAGCCCTTTTAACGACGGTGGCGGGCTTGTTTGTCGCTATCCCTACGTATGTGGCTTATAATTATTTTGTCCATCGTCTCAATCACATCATTTTAGAAATGGAGAGGGCGGCCACTGAGCTTATTAATTTCATGTGCCATATGACCGAAATAAGGATCACGGAGAAAATTTAAGCAAAAATAGGCATGAGGAAAAATGACGGGAGACATCAATGAAATTCAAACGTCACACAAAATTAGAACATGGATTGCAGCAGATCGACATTGCTCCGTTAATTGATGTTGTTTTTCTGCTGATTATCTTTTTTATGTTGACCTCGCCTTTTACTTCTCCGTCGGGGATTCATGTCAAATTGCCCAAGGCGATTACAAGCGACATCCTTAAAGAGGAAAATTTTATTATCACCATTACGGGTGAAGATATTATTTATTTCAACGGTGTTATTCTCACTCTTAAAGAGTTGCGGAAGGAATTAGTGGGGATCGCTAAAAATAACAAACCTATTTTAATTAAGGCGGACCGACGCTCTTCGGTGGGACGAATTGTGGGAGTCTGGGATTTATGCCGGGAGCTAAAAATAGAAAAAATTAATATCGCGACCAATCAAGAGAAATGAAAAATGATATTTTTTTAAAACCCAATTATTCTCCTTCGCCGAATACCCAGAAGCTCTGCTTCGGGGATGAAGGCGCAAGGAGCCCTTCGAAGCCAAAGGCGAAAGCACTTTGGCGAAGTAGGGTTTGGCTTCGGAGGAATGAACCTCCTTACCATTTATTGATACCCCGCAGCTCTGCTGCGGGGAGGATTCATTTTTTTCCTATTTCTTTTTTGGTCTCTTTTTTATTCCATTTATTTTTTTTTAGTTCTTTTGTCTTTGTTTTGCCCGTTAAGTTGAACGAAGAGAGGCCAAATTTTATTTTTTGGGGTTCTATCTTAAAAGAATATGATATCAAAGGAATCGATTGTATGAACAAAGGGTTTTTGCCTCTTCATTTTTTCGCCGCGCGTGAAGGGCAAGGAAGGGGAAAGGGAATACTGAAAAAGGAAGAGATTTGGCTGCCCCACGCCAGTTTTGATAAACCAATTTTTAATAATCTTGTCCCCGGAGAAATAAAAACGACTTTGAAACAAGCATTTTTTAATAACGATACTTCGGAAGGGAAAGAGGAGATGAGCGTAGATGTCGGCTCAACGCTGCCTTCTTATCACCCTTTAAAATTATTTTCAAATGATTAGGATTGATTTTCTTTCGGCTATTTCTTTTCTTTTGTTTTCCATGATTTTTATTGTTTTTGTCTTGTGGTTATTTTATAATGTCTCACATGCGTCACATACGTCAGAATTCGACGACACAAAATCGTTGCGGCAATGTCCGTATTGCACAGCTATGTTTTTTTACTCCTCGCCAAGCAAGAATTTGTTGAAATGTCCACACTGTAAAAGTTATATTGAGATGGGGGAATAGGGATGTTAAAACAATTAAAAGATAATAAAAAAGGCGTTGTCTTTGTTGTTGTCCTGATGATCATTATTGCCATGATTGTTTTAACCATTAGTATTATCAGCATGAATGTCAATCAAGTGCTTATTTCTGAAATGGAAGTCAAACGTATCCAAGCTGAAATTCTTGCCACGGGCGCTTTAGCTTATACCTTCGCCAATCAATTAAGCAGTTCACCCGGAGATTCTATTACCTACACTCAAACGTTGGATAATGTTACCTTCAGCGTTATTTCTGAGGTTTCCGATTGTCCCGGTTGTCCTTTAGGAACCGAGAACTTGAATATTTCCGTAAGTTATTAATTTTTTTAAAAATTATATGAATCCCAAAAAAACAGGAAAAAAACAATTAGGTATTTACTGGGGGCATAATGGTTTATATCTAGTTGAGACAGTTTTGGGTGTCTTAAAGCAGAATTTTTTTATCCCTTTCCCAGAAGAAGCTAAACCGAATCAACAGGAAGGCGCGGGCTTACTTCCTTGGAATTTGCAGCTCATCTCCCGTCTGCAGGATACTCTGCGTCAGCAAAAGGTTTTCAGTAACTCAGCCTATTTATCGTTACCCACGAAGGATATTATTTTCCGTTCTTTTGTTTTGCCCTGGATGCAGTCTAACGAAGTTAAGATGGCCGCGGAATTCGAGGCGCGTAAATATATTCCGTTTCCGCTGGAAGAACTATTTTATTGTTCTCATTCTGTTCTGGTCAGCGATAAGGCAACTAAGCGTCTTCGTGTTTTTTTTGTAGCGATCAAGAGAATCACTTTAGAGAATTACATCAGAATTTTGACCCAGGCAGGGCTGCCCGCGCAGATTATTGAACCCGCTCCTTTAAGTTTAATGCGGGTGCTTTCCGCGAAAAAGCTAATCGGCCAGGATAAATGCAGTGTTTTTGTAGAAAAAGAAGGTTCTTTGGGTCGGATTATCATCGCTAATCAAGGAATCCCGCAATTTGTCAGAGAATTTGAGTTGAAGCTGCCTTTCGCGAAGAACCAGGAAAGCGATGATTCAGCGGTGCTTGTAAGGCGTTTTTTAAATGAAGTGAGAATTTCGATTGATTATTTCCATCGGCAAGATAATCTCCTAGACATTAAGCAAGCGTTCCTTTTAAGTTCCTCCGATGACGGGCAAGAAATAGCCCAAAATTTAAACGCGGGAATGAATATCCCCGTAACGACTCTTAAAACCCAAAGTCTTTTAGGGGATATGGCGGGGCCAGAAATAGGTTATATTGATGCCTATGGAGCTTCCCTTGTTGATTCGTCGTCACCGCCTATTTTTGATTTTTTTAAAAATGAATTAAGATCAAGCAGGGCATCAGCCTCGGGGAACACAATGATGACTGGCTTAAAAACGGTGTTCATAACGGCGATAGCTTGTATCCTTTTGGTTGTTCTCGTTTTAGTATATTTGGGACGCTCCACGACGGAAGTGGCTCAAAAACAGGCTCAATTAAAAGAAAGTTTGGGTTCTTTTCAAAAGGAATCTTCCGATCAACTCAAAGAGAAAAGCCAAACGCTAAGCAATAAGCTGGAGAATATCAAAGACATCCAGGTTAAAAGCGAAGCCGCTTTATTTTTAAATATGATCCCTAGTTTGATGCCTGAAGGGACATGGCTTAAGAATATCGAACTTACTTATCAGTCTAAGCAAACAGAAAGAAAAGAAAAAACGCAAGACCCCGATAAGAATAAATTCAATCTGACCATAGAATTAAGCGGGTATGTCTATTCCGAGAATATGAAAACTCAATTCGGGTTAGTGAATACTCTGCTCATTAATATCAAGGGGAATAAAGATTTTAGTAATTTTTTTAGGGATATTGTGCTGGAAACAGTCAACGCGCAAAAATTAAATGATTTTAACGTGACATTTTTCAAGATACGTTGTTACTAGTACTCTGTAAAATGAACTTTTTATTCCCCTCCACTTGTGGGAGGGGTTAGGGGAGGGGGAAATTAGACGATTTCACCCCCACCTAACCTCCCCTAATAAAGGGGGAGGAATATTAAAAATTAATTTAACAGAGCAGTACGAGAGGTTTCAAAAATGAAAAAGTTGATGGTTAATGATTTAAAAAATCTTAATCTAGCCAAAATCAAAGAAATCGTTTCGCAAAGGCTGGATATTTTTATTAATATCTTGTTGATTGGACTCACTTTATTTGGCACAATATATCTATATTCAACCCGTGTTCGGGAAGGCCGGCGGTTACAGACCGAAGTTCGGCAAATGACAGAAAAGCTCGCGGCCGCGCAAGAATATGAAGTTGTAAAAAAGGAATATGAGGATTTTATTAAGGCATTCCCTCAGGCCATTCCTAGTGACCAATTGATTAACAGATTGTCTCAAGTAGCCGTCTCACACAGTGTTCAGATTTTGGCATTTTCTCCTGAAGAGAGAAAAAGTAATGATTTTTTTGAGCAAACAAGTGTTAGCTTGAATATCGCTTCAGATAATTATGACAATATGGTCAGTTTTATTAAAGAGGTAGAGAGCTCACCCACCAGTATTTTTGTCCAAAAATGGAGCGGTAAGGTCAGAGAAAAGCCGGTCGAGAGAAGAAGAGATCGAAGAGTTGAGGAACCTAAAGTTCTTGAAAGCAATGAGGATGTGATCATTGAAGCCAATATGGAAATTAGTTCTATCCGGTTAAAAAAATAACAATGTTTAGATGGAAATTTATTTATATTGTTGGTATAACAATGGTAGTGGGGCTCAGAGCGCCTGATGTTCTTCGTGCGGCCCAAAATCCTTTTAGATCCCAATTGCCTCCTCCTGTGATAGAAGAAGAGACAAGAAAAGAGGATAAAAAAAAGGATGGAAGTTCTAAGATTCAACAACCTCCACCCATGGTTGAGGATGAATCGCTCCCCGGCCAGCAAAGCGTAGAGGAAATTATGAATAGTCTTAAAGTTACAGGCTGGGTATGGAATTCAAAGAGACCGCAGGCTATTATTAATGGTCAGGTTCTTAGCATCGGAGATACTTTAGGGGAAACAAAAATTATTGCTATTCGAGCCAATGGGATTGATGTCTTGAATAACGACAGGGTGATCACAATCACTCCGTAAGTGATGAAATGGAGCGTGGCATGAAAAAAATCAAAAGAATAAATTTACTTTCTGCCTTCGCTTTAATAATAAGCGTAAGTGTTTTATTTATTCCTTCTGTTAATGCGGAAGATATGATTGATATTAACCGGATGCTCTATCCTTCCGCGGCCAAGACGATTTCGATGGATTTCAAAAATGCTCCTTTAAATGATGTTTTAAAGATTTTTTCTCAACAATCAGGACTTAATTTTATTTCTTCCTCGGGCATAGCTGACAAAACGGTTAATTTATATCTGGATAAAGTTCCCGTGGAGGAGGCTTTAGAACGGATTCTATCAGCGAATAATCTGACGTATGAACTCCAAGGCGGAAGCAATATTTTTGTCGTCAAAGAGGTTAAAAAACCCGAAAAGGATCTTATTACGCGAGTTTATCAATTAAAACACGCGACCGTGCCTTCTTCAAAACTGCGTAAGACTCTTTCCGCGAGTGAGGAAGAGGATACAAGCTCTTCAACGACAACCACATCGACGGAAACTCTCGCTTCTTCGACGGGGATTATTTTTGCCATTAAAAGTCTTTTAACCGCGGATGGTTTAATTATTGAAGATACGAGGACCAACAGCCTGATCGTCACCGATATCGCGAGCGTGTTTCCCATGGTGGAACAGACCATTGCCCGTCTTGATGTCAAGATCCCTCAAATTCTGATTGAGGTAGAAATGCTGGACATTTCTAAAAAGACAGCGGATCTCATGGGTGCTAAATGGGGAGCTACGCCTATTACATTTAAGGGAGCTCAACGAGACACGCTTTTTCCTTTTAATACGGATAATCTTGTTGACCATGGCGGCATTAAATTGACGGATCCATACCGCGTGGCCACCCTTTCTTTTGCCGGTTTAACATATGATCTCCAATTTTTAAGAACACAGACCGATACCAAGAATTTAGCTCGTCCTCGTATTTTGACCTTAAATAATGAGACGGCGGAAATTCGCATAAAAACCAACGAAGCCATTGGGCTTGCCTCAAGTACCACGACATCCGAGGGGGCATCAGCAAGTGTCCAAGAAGCCGAGCGTGTAGAGACAGGTATTTTTCTCAAAGTCACGCCTCAGGCGAATATTCAAACTAACGAAATCACCATGGCCATTGAACCAAAGGTTATCCAGGCGACAACCGGTAAGTCATTCGGCGGGCAAGATTTTAAAGATCCCGAAGAAAGAGGAAGTAAATCTATTTTGCGTATTAAAGATAATGACACGATTATTATCGGAGGACTTCTGCGCACGGATGTTCAGGAAACAAGGACAAGAGTTCCTTTTTTTGGAGATATTCCATTTTTAGGAGCCGCTTTTCGTCACAAGGATAAAACGGAAACAGAGCGGGAGCTGGTTATTTTTATTACTCCTCACATTGTTCAAGAAAATAGGGAGGGAGTCGCGGAGACAAGAGAATCCCCGATCATCTCAAAAGCGACGAATATTGCTACGGATAAACGATTAGAAGAGATGGAACGGGAGTTGTCGCTCATTGAGGGACAAAGGTTTTAGCCATGATTTATCTTAAGCTAGGTGAGATTTTAATCAAGCAGGGTTTTCTCGCGGAAGCTCAGCTTCAAAAGGCTATCGAAGCGCAACGTCTCGAGAAGAAAAGATTAGGGGAGGTTCTTGTAAAATTAGGTTTTGTCAGTGAAGAAAATTTAGCTTCCGCGCTTGGAACACAATTAGCCATTCCCTATTATTCTTCCGAAAATGCCGAGCTCTTAAAACCCCAAACCGACCAGGAGCTCGACAAATTAGTCCCCTCGGATTTTGCCACTAAAAATGAAGTTCTTCCGCTTTCCAAACATTTAAATTCCCTGACCTGCGCCGTGACGGATCCTTTGGATCTCTTGATGATTGATAATTTAAGAAGAATCACAGGTTGCGAGATTAATCTTGTCATTGCCACCGCGACGGCTTTGAAAGCCGCTATCTCAGAATTTTATTTTAAAGACAGCAGGGAAGGAAAGGCGTCTCTTTTGGATCAAGCCGTGGAAAGCAGTTATGAGCAAAAAGGAGAAGAACATCTTCTCAGTAGCTCGAGAGAGAATATGCCTATGGCGTCGGAACTCAGTCTTGACAAATTAATCGCGAAGGCCGAAGAGGCGCCTGTCGTAAAATTAGTTGATCTGATTATCCGTCAGGCCATTGATGAACAAGCCAGTGATATTCACATTGAGCCTTTTGAAAATAAAATTCATTTAAGATACCGTATTGACGGAAATCTCTACGATATCCCGCCGCCGGCGCCTCATCTGCATTTACCGATTATTTCGCGTATTAAAATTTTAGCTAGATTAGATATTGCCGAAAAACGTCTGCCCCAGGACGGCGCCATTACGGCTAAGCTTGAAGGCAGGAACGTCGATATTCGTATTTCTACGATTCCTACGGTTTGGGGAGAAAAAGTCGTTATGCGTATCTTGGACAAAGCGGCTGTGCCTCTAGAATTGGCCAGTTTAGGTTTTGACGCGACCCAAGTGGAAACTATTCGCAAAGCCTTGACAGCCTCCTACGGACTCTTTTTTATTACTGGCCCGACGGGAAGCGGGAAATCCACGACCCTTTACGCCTCCATTATTGAAACCATTGATCCTAAAAAAAATATTCTAACGGTTGAAGATCCCGTCGAGTATAAACTTGAAACGGTCAATCAAGTGGCTGTCAAGCCGGACATTGGGTTAACCTTCGCGACAGCCTTGAGGGCATTTTTAAGACAGGATCCGGACATCATCATGGTCGGGGAGGTCCGAGATCTAGAAACAGCCTCCATCTGTGTCCGAGCGGCTTTGACCGGGCACCTTGTCTTAAGCACTCTGCACACCAATGATTCAGTTTCGGCGATTAGCCGTCTTTTGGATATTGGAATTCCTAACTATTTGCTTACCCCGTCTCTTGTTCTTATTCTTGCTCAGCGTTTGGCGCGTAAACTTTGCGTGAAATGCAAAGAGCCTTACGAACCCAATCCCGATCAGCATGGCGGCATTAAATTCAAGAGTGACCTTGTTTATCGCGCGAAGGGTTGTGAGGAATGTAACGGAGTTGGATATAGGGGCCGAATCGTTGTCGCTGAACTTTTATCCGTAGGCGAGGTTATTCGGAGCCTGCTTTCTCGGAACGCGACTTACAGCGAGATTAAGGACGCGGCTCGAAAAAATGGAATGAGCACTCTTTTTGAATCCGGAATCAAATTGGTGGAGAAAGGGATCACAAGTTTTGAGGAAATCTGCCGCGTCGCCGTTGATTTCGAATAATAAATAACGTTCGATATAAAAATTCCTCCCCCTCGACGGGGGAGGATAGGTGGGGGTGATAAAAAGATTCTTCACCCTCCCCTAGCCCCTCCCATCTCGAGGGAGGGGAAGGTTTATTAATATGCCGAGATTCTCTTATATTGTTAAAGATAAAGAGGGAAAAACGTATCGAGACGTCATCGATGCCCTCAATGAAACTGTTGTTATTGATAAACTTCAGAATCAGGGTTACTTTATTGTTACGGTTAAAGAAATTATTCTTCCTTCCGTCAGTAAAGGATCCGCCGGCTTTCAGCGCAAAAGAAAATTTAGCCATCAAGGAGTTAAACTGCAGGATTTGTTAGTTTTCTCCCGCCAATTAGGAACAATGCTTGAGGCCGGTGTTACGCTCATTCGGGCTTTAGAGGTTATTCAAACCCAGGCCGAAAGCGAGCGGTTTTTCCAGGTCATGGCAAGAGTTAAAAAAGATATTGAACAAGGCGCCGCTTTAAGCCTCGCGCTCTCCCAGCATCCAAAAGTATTTAATCAATTTTGGGTAAGTTTAATTGAAGTGGGAGAGGCCTCAGGAACGATTCCCGTTGTTTTAGAAAAATTGACCTTTCATTTAGAGCAAGAAGCGTCTTTTCGGTCGATTATTATTTCGAGTCTTATTTATCCGAGTATTCTTTGCTGTTTGGCAACGCTCGCCATTTGTGTTTTTGCTTTCTTTATCGGCCCTCGTTTTGAAGAGGTGTTTAAATCCATGCAGGTGGAATTGCCGCCGATTACCCGGGTTCTTTTAGGGACTTTTAGATTTGTTAAGGCTAACTTTTTTTTGATTGTTGGCGCGATCATTGTCAGCGTTTTTCTTTTAAAGCAATATTTTAAGACGCCATTGGGCAGAATATCTCTGGAAAAATTTTTATTCGCGCTCCCCCAAATCGGCGAAATCTACAAGCTTATTGTCGTCGAGCGTTTTACCTCGCAGATGTCTATTTTAATCGACAGCGGCGTGCCTATTCTTTATTCGCTGGATATCACACAACGTTTAGTCAATAACCATACCTGCGCGCAGATTATCGCCAACATTAAAGAAAGGGTGAGGGAGGGAGAACTCCTCGTTGCCCCCATGGAGAAAAGCGGGTTTTTTCCGGCGATGGCCGTTCAAATGGTCAGCGTTGGGGAAGAGACCGGTGAGTTAAGCAAAATGTTGAAACACGTCTCTGTCTATTACCAGGACAGCGTGTCAACTTTTATGAAACGCCTGGCCACCATTATTGAGCCTGTGATCCTTGTATTTATGGGACTAGTGATTGGCGTCATTGTCATCGCGATGTTTCTGCCTCTCTTTAATATCGCTCAGTTAGGAGGAGGATAAAAAATTGTTAATTTTTCTTTATTTTTGATGGATTTCTAGTATCATTATTCTTGAAAGGATTTTTTTGTACAGGGTCATTTGACAGCCCTGAGGACATATGTTATACATTAAATAGGAATATTTCTTTAAACTGTCATTTTAAAAAAGGAGAGAGACATGAAACAAAACAAGAAAAAAGGTTTTACCCTGCTTGAAATCATCATCGTCATTATTATCATAGGTGTCATGGCTTCTTTAGCGCTTCCGAGGTTTTTTCAAATGGTTGAATACTCACGTTCTGCGGAAGCGTTAACCAATTTAGGGACACTGCGTGGTTCTATGGAACGTTGTTATCTTCAGACTAATAACTATACCCTATGTCCTGCCTTGACCGATTTGGATGTTGGCGATCCTGGACAAACTGCAGGGACTCATTTTACTTACGCGATATCTGGTACTACTGCCACAGGAGGGTTCACAATTACAGCAACAAGAAATACCACTGATGGAGGCAGCACAGGTTCAACAATAGCTCTTGGGCAGAATAACGCCACTGGTGCTGTTACATACACAGGCCAAGGGGCTTTTCAAGGTATAAAATAATTTTATTATTTTTGTTAAACCAACATCGAAGTTTGGCTTAAGAATCAGCTCTTTAAGCGAGACTTCGATGTTGTTGTCTTAAGGAGTTGAAAAATTTCATGAAACGAGAACGCGGTTATACGCTCATAGAAATAATCGTTACGATTATCATCTTAGGCGTTTTAGCTTCTTTAGCGCTCCCGCGGTATTTTTTCAGTCTAGAAAGAATGAAATCAGCGGAAGGTGTACAAATATTAACAACGTATCTTAACGCCCATCGTGTATACAGATATGAATATGGACAGGATCCTGGAGTAATCGAGGATTTGGATATAAGTTTATCTTCACAGTCTAAACATTTTGCCTCTCCGGCGTTGAGTGGGAGAATGTTCCCGGAGAAACAAATTCTTGAAATTCAACGCAATGAGTCTGGTACGGATTTGTATATCCTTTATATTAATGAAGCTGGGGAAATAAGTTGTAAAGAACAAGACGCCGATCCTAATACTTGCACAAAATTAGGATATATACATTTTAAAAGGTAGAATCTTATGAAAAATTTTAAGGCCTTCACGCTTACCGAATTGATGGTTGTTGTCATTTTGATTGGAATCATCGCCGCTTTTGCGTTGCCCAATTATCAGAAGGCCATTCTTAAGGCGCATGAGCGGGATGCCGTCGTGCAATTAACAGTTATTCACGCGGCATTAAAGATCTACGAGGCGCAGGCCAATACATATCCCGAAGGTCATTTCGATTTGACCAATATTAATACCACGCTTGGATTAAATGTGATTGGTAATGGGATGAGGTATACTTACACCAGTCTAAGTCTTGGCAAGCAATTTCAGGTAGACGCTGAATGGCATGATACGGCGGGTTCCGCGAATAATTTTACTATCCGTGTCAATGAAGAAGCGATTGATCCTGGAACAAATCCAAATCCTTGCTGTGAAAGTGGTAAGGACACATGTCCCTCTTTGCCGGCATGTTAGCGTAGGGGAAAAAGGAGTTGTTGTGGTTCGTATCCATCAAAAAAATGGTTTTGCCTCTTTAGCGGAAGTTTTGGTCACGGCGGTTATTTTTACAATAGCGGCCTTTGGGATTTTTGCCGCCATTTCTATGCTGAGGCCTCAGAGTATGGATTCCAAACAGCGTCTGGATGCCGCTTATGCCGGCAAAAGCGTTATTGAACAATTGCGGGCATCGGTGGACGCGAGTCGTTGGGATAACGAAGAGTCGCCTTTATACCCAGGAAAAACTCATTCCACGGATGTTGGGGATTATACGGTGAATTGGTCTTTAGAAGATGTCAAGGACTTAGGCGTGAGGGCATTGACGATGAATGTGTATTTAAAGGAATAAGGGATGCGGATTAAAGAACAAAAAGCGATTACCTTGACCGAACTGCTCGTTGCCTCTATTTTGATTGGCATTGTTATGGTTGGCGTCATGGCGGTAAGCTATGCCATTAAGAGTATGCAAGATACGACGAACAAAGGGGCGATTCTTTCCATGCGGACAACCGCAACCATGAACCATATATCCAAGAATGTCGCCTTAGCCATCGGCTACAAAGATGATCCAGGAATTGTTGTGGATATTGTTTTGGATGGGCATGGGGAAGTAGACCCCGCTCTTGCCGAATGGTTTGCTGTCAGGCAAGGGTCAGGCGTAGATTTTACCCGGTATGATGATGATATCTGGGTTGTTTATTATAAAGAAAATTATCAATTAAAATTTTGCACTCAGGATGATGTTAATCTACTACCTGATTGCTCAGGTCCGTTTAAAGTTGTCTCGCAGGATATTATCGACACAGAGTTTCAGTTTAGCCATGAGATGGATCCGGATTTAACGCTAAGCGGGAATCCGGAATTTTATTTGAGGGTATATTTAAAAACTCAATATGATCCAGGCGGGGCCTTTGATCTGATTGATAATCCTCACCAAGAAGTCACAAGCCGTATCAGCCCTTTAGGGCATAGTTGGTAAAAGATTCCCCATCCCAAATAGCTTGACATTATAGCAAATTTGCTATATACTTAAAATAGGGAATAAAATGTATAGTGTATATTTTTATCAATCAAGAAGAGGCGATTGTCCCGTGAGAGAATTTCTTGGAGAATTGAACAAAAAATCAAGGGCGAAAGTTGCGCGATATATAGAGGCTTTGAAACTTCACGGGCCTTATTTGTTAAGGCCTTACGCTGATCATGTTCGCGGGAAAATAAGAGAACTTAGAATTAAAGTAGCCGATGGCAATGTCCGTATATTTTATTTCTTTTTTATGGAACAGCGCGTTATTTTGTGTCACGTCTTCAGAAAGAAAACACAAGAGTTACCTGAGCGGGAAATAGAACAAGCGGAAAGAAATATGCGAGATTTTATAGAACAGTATGAACAAGGGGAAGTCAGTTTTTAGGAGGTGGCCGCTATGTCTAAACAAGTCTATAATTTTGATGAATTTTTACAGGAAGAATTAAGAGATAAAGAATTTAGGAAATATTACGAAGAAGAGGGGCGGAGTCTCGAAATTGGATATAAGATTGCCAGGTTGCGCGATAGATTGGGATTAACGCAACAACAGCTAGCAGAAAAGATTCATACCTCACAGTCTGTCATCGCGCGTTTAGAAAGTGGAGATTATTGGCAGGCCAGCCTAAGGACACTTGAAAAGATTGCTTTGGTAACTGGAACACATCTCGAAATTAGTTTTAGGAAAATAAGCAATGGTTTAAATAGGCGTCGGGAGTCAGTGAACATTTAAAATTTAGGGCCGATAGTTCAGTTGGGAGAACGCTTGGTTCGCAATCAAGAGGTCGGGGGTTCGACTCCCCCTCGGTCCACCAGTCTTCGTCAAAGTGCTTTCGCCTTTGACTTCGCCAGGTCTTTTCAAGTAATCTAGAAAGGCCTGGTGGAATCCTGCGAAGCTGAACGCGAAAGCATTTCAGCGAAGCAGGATCCATTCTGTTTCACCCGAGACACGAATATGCATCGTTTCTATTTGCCTCACCTTAATCCTTCTTCCCAAGAAATTTTTTTGACCGACAGGCAAGAAATTCATCACCTGCGCGATGTCCTTCGTCTTAAAGAAAATGATCCTATTTGTATTTTTAATGGAAAAGGGGAGGAGGCCGAAGGGATGATTGATTCGATTCTTCCTCAAAGAGTCTCGATTAAAGTACAATCCTTAAAAAAATCTTCCGCGAAACTCCCGTACACGATTTTGGCCTGCGCTTTGCCTAAAAAAGGAAAATTTGAACTGATTATTGAGAAAGTAACAGAGTTGGGTATTGACGAAATTATTCCCATGGTCACCAAGCGCACGGAAATTATTTTGAGCAAAGAACGCGCCTCAGACAAGTTGACGCGTTTTCGGACGGTGGCGATGAATGCCGCCAAACAATCACGACGTTCAACACTGCCCGTTGTTTCTCCTGTGACATCTTTTCAGGGGACGTTAGAGATTCTCGCGAAAACAACAACCGCTTTTATTCCGAGTTTGCTTGACCCGCGCGAAAATATTTTTACCGCCTTTGGCAAAGTTCACAATCCGCAAAAAATTTCCTTTCTGGTAGGCCCCGAAGGAGATTTCACAAAAGAAGAATATTTGGAAGCCCAAGCGAAGGGATGCATTCCTGTCAGTCTAGGCGAAAATATTCTTAAAGTAGAAACAGCGGCTATTTGTACCGTGGCCTGCGTTAAAATCTTTTATGCGCGATAAACCATTGTCATTACGAATACATCCCATTTGGCTTATTTTTGCGTCAGCTTTTTTACTCCGCGTTTTATTTTGGATATTTCTTAAAAATAATTATTTTTTTTACGGGCATCCCGCGGACGATGTTCTCTATTACCAACAATGGGCTAAAGAAATTTCCCGCGTCAATTTTGTTGGGGCAAAAACTTTTTTTGGCCTGCCGCTGTATCCTTATTTCCTGGCTGTTCTTGACCGTCTGACTTTCGGGCAAGAAACGATTATTCGTCTTATCCATCTTGCTTTAGGTTCCCTCAATTGTGTCCTTATTTATATTCTTGCCAAGAAAATATTTTCTCAACAGGTCGCTTTAATAGCAGGACTTCTCGCGGCAACGAATTTTTCGCTTATTTACTACGATTTTATTCTTTTGCCTGTTCCCTTGATTATCACCTTAAGCCTTCTTATTTTGCTAGCGCTGAGCGAAATAAATCAAATTCAGACAAAAAGAGAATGGTTTTTCTTAGGAATATTGTTTGGGCTGACCGCCTTAGGGGATGGAAAAATGCTTATTTTCAGTTTTTTAATTCTACTTTCCTTTATTTTTATGCCTAATTTAACGTTAGTTCGGGATAATATTCCCCTCCCTCGATGGGAGGGGCTAGGGGAGGGTGATGAAACTGGATATTTTACCTCTTTACCCCACCCCCACCTTACCTCCCCCGTCGAGGGGGAGGAATTTTTATGCCGAACTCACGTTAATTTAGGGGTTCAGCGAAGCAGGATGACTTGGCTTCTTTTAGGTCTCTTCCTTATATTAGGTCTTACGGGTTTGCGTAATAAAATCGTTGGCGGCTCTTGGGTGTGGATTACGGGCCAAACGGGTTTGAGTTTTTATGTGGGCAATCATTCCCAAGCTAACGGTATTTTTGCCAATCCCGATTTTATTCGCCCAACTCACGAAGGGCAGGACATTGATCAGGTTATTAAAGCGGAAATCCTTTCGGGGCGCGAATTAACCGACGCGGAAGTTTCTCAATTTTGGTTTAAAGAAGGCGTTAGCTTTGCGCTCAACCAACCGTTAGATTATTTCAAATTATTAGGCAAAAAATTTATTCTTTTCTTCGCGCAGACCGAACAAGCCTTAGATATTGACCTTATTCTTCTTAAAGAATGGCGACTGAAATGGGATATGAATTCTTTTTATCTTGTCTGTCCGTTGGCTTTACTGGGAATGTTTTTATCCCGCCGCCGTGAGAACACATTATTTTTAAATTTATTGCTCTTGAGCCAGCTTCTTTTTACCCTTATTTTTTTCTTGTACGAACGTCAGCGCGTAACGATTCTGCCTATTCTGCTGATTTTTGAGGCTTTTACGCTTTGTTGGATCATCGAACAATTTCAGAAGAAGAATTTTAAAACTTTAATTTACGCCGGTACAAGTATCGTCATTTTTTTGATTCTATTCAGGCCGCAGGCTTTGGATTCAGCCACCTTTGATTTTTTAAGATACGCTAAGGCCGGGCCTATTTACGAGCAAAGGAAAGAATACAAGAAAGCGGAAGAGCAATATTTTAAAGCCCTTGAGTTACAGCCCAATGACGCGAATACGTTGTATAATCTCGCGAATTCTTTTGTTTTGGAGGGAAATTTGGATGAGGCGGAAAAATATTATTTAAAAGTGCTTGCCTTGAATCCGTACGAAACAAACGCCCTTTTTAACTTAGGCTATGTTTATGAAAAAAAAGGAGATTCGGATAAAGCGCGTATTTTTTATCAAAAAGTCTTAAAGCTTGAAGGTGCCCCTGCGGAGAGTTCGGTAGGGTTGACAAGCCAAAAGTAGTTAGGTATAATTATTTTTCTCGATTCTTCCTTCTTTTAGACAAACATTTTATATAGGAGAAAAACCATGGCAGAACAGAAAAAGACAGAACAGCAGTTAACCGACAGAAAGAAGGCGCTCGAGCTAGCCCTTTCCCAGATAGAAAAACAATTTGGGAAGGGTTCCATCATGAAGCTAGATGGCAGTGTCATTGCCGATATTGATGTCATTCCAACAGGATCTTTAGCTTTGGATATCGCTTTAGGCGTAGGAGGAATTCCTCGAGGGAGAGTGATTGAGGTTTATGGACCGGAATCCTCAGGGAAAACCACTTTAACGTTGAGCATTATTAAACAAATTCAACATATGGGAGGGGTTGCCGCTTTCATCGACGCTGAACATGCCTTTGATTCCGCTTACGCTAAAAAAGTAGGCGTTAAACTCGACGATCTTCTTGTCTCACAGCCAGATACAGGAGAACAGGCTTTAGAGATCACTGAAACCCTTGTGAGGTCAAGTGCCGTTGATTTAGTCGTTATTGATTCAGTCGCGGCCTTAACTCCTCGAGCGGAGATCGAAGGAGAGATGGGCGATTCCCACATGGGATTGCACGCGCGGCTCATGTCTCAAGCACTGCGGAAGTTAACGGCGGCGATTAATAAATCTAACACGTGCGTGATTTTTATTAATCAAATCCGCATGAAAATAGGGATCATGTTTGGTAATCCCGAAACGACAACCGGCGGGCGAGCGTTGAAATTTTACGCTTCCGTGAGAATTGATTTGCGCAGAATTGAGTCTATTAAATCGGGGGATGAAATCATTGGCAACCGCGTCAAAGCCAAAATTGTTAAAAATAAAGTGGCCGCGCCTTTTAGGGAAGCGGAATTTGAAATTTATTTTAATGAAGGGATCTCCGCGACCAGCGATATTCTGGACATGGGAGTCAAACATGAGGTTATCCAGAAATCCGGAACCTGGTTTACGTATGAAACCGAAAAATTAGGGCAGGGTAAAGAAAACGCCTGTAAGTTTTTAAAAGAAAATCCTAAGTTGTTTCAGAAACTCGATAAACAAATTCGCGGTCAAATAGCCGCGGCGAAAGCGTAGTAAAATTTTCGTAATTGTTTAGCTGATAGAGAGACTCGATAGTTCCCCTCCCCTTGCGGGAGGGGTTAGGGGAGGGTACAAACTGGTAACATAGTTTACAAAATAGACTAGGTACATGGTTTACACTTAATGGCAAGGAGGATCATCCTATGCCATGGAAAGTGATAAACCAAATGGAATTAAAAACTCAGTTTG